>Ga0209345_10005431_pt1 | contig 11804 bp, 13 predicted proteins | sample Cruoilmetagenom7_FD_187294 | JGI IMG/M metagenome (GOLD analysis project Ga0209345, IMG submission 187294) | Oil polluted marine microbial communities from Coal Oil Point, Santa Barbara, California, USA - Sample 7 (SPAdes) (version 2) | ecosystem: Environmental > Aquatic > Marine > Oil seeps ...
ACAAAGGTCGCATTTTTTTGAGAGATGATGAGGTCACGGCGTTTGGAACATGACCATGATGATTGTTGCAAATACGCAACAATGAACACAAAAGTGTGTTGTTCAATATACACAGTTCTACTCAGTGGGAAGTATTTGTGTGAACCATTTGGTTTGGCCCTGCAATTTTTTTGTGATGTAATACATTGATTTTATTATTGTATGAACAATCTGCCCCAGTTGTTTCTAGGGAAAATAGTACCTTTTTGGCTAATACGGTATAGGTCTTGCTAGTGTTTATCATACAAAAACACAACACAAAACAAAACACACAAACACAAACAACAAACAAAACTTTTATATATTTAAGGATTAGAACGAATTTATTACTGGGGGCTTAGATGTATCAGAGAACGGTCGCAAGACCGATAAGCTTTACAGGCATTGGGCTTCATTTGGGAAAAAAGGTAAACGTCACTATCAGACCTGCGGAGGTAGATACAGGGATTGTCTTCCTAAGAACCGATCTTCCAGACCCCATAGAGATAAAAGCCGATGTTGCAAATGTGATACACACAAAATTTGCTACAACACTCGGGAGTAATGGGGCAAAGATATCCACGGTTGAACACTTACTGGCAGCATTTATTGGACTTGGGATAGACAATGCTCGTATAGATATCGATTCTCCTGAAGTCCCTATTATGGATGGTAGCGCTTCCCCCTTTGTTTATCTCTTGAGAAGCGTTGGTAAGAAAGTCCAAAATAAGCCTAAAAGATTTCTTGTTATAAGAAGGCCTATAAAGGTCTGTGATGGAGACAAAAGTGCGGTTTTAGCGCCTTTTAAAGGGCTAAAGATTACATATACGGTGGATTTTAATCATCATATCATAGCAAACCAGTCCTATGATATGGAATTCTCTAATGGTAATTTTGAGAGAGAGATCTGCAGAGCTAGAACCTTCGGCTTCTTGAAGGATGTTGAGGTACTCAAGGCTAATGGTTTGGCAAAAGGCGGTTCTCTTGATAATACTATTGTTCTGGGGGATTTCAGGGTTTTGAACAAGGATGGTTTAAGGTTTCCAGATGAATTTGTTCGTCATAAGATATTGGATTCTATTGGAGATTTGAGTCTGCTAGGTGTTCCTGTTGTCGGTCATCTTATAGCCCATAAATCAGGACATTCTCTAAATCATCGGTTGATAAAGAAGGTCCTCTCTAGCAAAAAGAATTGGAAGTTGGCTGCGGCGAATGACGAAAGTATTTTAAAATTAAGGGTTCCTGCCTTTGGACTATTGGGAGAAGTGCCGGCTTAATTCTTTCCCCCAATTTCCCCCTTTTTCCATAAACAGTTTGTTACCCCACCTGAATCTCCCAGAAAGCGCCAAAGTCGAGTTTCATGCCTTTTAGATAAAATCTTGGCAAAGAGCGCTCTCTGCTGTACATTCAAAAATAATGGAGCAGATGCCTAAAATCATGCTGATTTAGAAAGAAGTTTTCTTAATAAGGGATTCTACAATGATCGAGCTGATAAAAAATTTCTTCAGTAAGAACGTGAAAGTTAGTCCTGCGAATCAAGAGAAAAAGAGCTGTCATGATATCCGTGTAGCAACATGCGCCATTTTTCTCGAGATGGCCAATATTGACGGTGAGTTTAGTGACGCAGAACGAGAAAATATCCTTTCCATCCTGAAAAAAGAGTATGCGCTGTCCGATGAACATGCAGATTCTCTTCTTGACGCTTCAAAGGACGAGCTCAAGCAAAGCATTGACCTGTGGCAATTCACCAACCTCGTTAATCAGAATTACTCTACAGAGGAGAAACTCTCTATTATTGAAATGGTTTGGAAGATAGTCTATACGGATGGAAAACTTGATAAACATGAAGATTATCTCATACACAAACTCGCTCAACTGCTCCGTCTCACCCATAAACAACTCATTGATGCCAAAGTCAAAATGTCCTGAAGACCCTATGCTTTTCCTTTCACGTCACAGACCTTCTATCCCACAAACCTGTGAAGCGCTAGCATAAAACAGAGAATAAGTAAAAATACCCAAATAAAATCGCATAGGTTAGGGACGGGGCCGAAATAACTTCCTCAAGTTGGCGCTCAGCTTTAGGTTAGATTTGTTCGATCTGAAAACGCAAAACCGCAGGAATAGTCAAACTATTTTGAGGATTTTGTGTTTGAAGATCGGGCAAAGATGGCCTGAAGATGAGATGCACAAATGGGGAAGTTGTTTTACTATTCAGTTAGTTTAAGCTCAATTGTTTTATTCATCAATTTGAAATGATTATCAAGAGAGTATAGTTCGCAGTGATTCTGTATGGCATTCTGGGCGATAATCAGATCAGGTAATCCGATTCCATGAATGCCTTTTTTCAAACATCTATGCTGATAATCAATAATTTGTTCCCAACCGATAACCAAATCAAGTTTGCTAATTGAATTTAGCAGACTGATTATTTTTCGTTGATTTTTAATTTTCAAAAAGGGAACAAGTTCAGCAAGGATTAAATCATTAACAACCACAATGTTTTCATCAATTAAATAGTCAAGCTTGCCTGAATTTATACCAGATCTAAAATAATCAATCCAAATGGAACTATCTACTAGAACTTGCATTCCCGGCTCCGCAGCTTATTCATATCAATATCAAGATCAACCTTACCTTTAAACTTCTTGAGTTCGGAGATTCTATTTTTTCGGATTAATTCTTCAAGAGCAGTGATTATTACCTTTGTTTTAGTTTCAATTTGAGTAGCTTTCATTGCTTCAAGCAATAGATCTTCAGGTAAATCTAATGTAGTTCTCATATTGCCACCTCCGTATGCATAAATATAATAGCTTATGCATACGGTGTCAATCTTTTTTTACCTAAGGGACGGGGCCGAAATAACTTCCTCAAGCTGGCGCTCAGATTTAGGTTAGCTTTGTTCGATCTGAAAACGCAAAACCGCAGGAATAGTCGAACTATTTTGAGGATATGATACACTATGCATTAAAAATCACGGGTTATAATGCCAATATAAGGGTACAACGCAAATTCCTCCCCTGCCTTGTGCATTGACACATAGGCAAATTTATGCTATGCGTTTTCAATATTGAAGGGTATTCTTTAACTTCTCAAAAAGCTAGGGGGGGCTACTCGGTGATCGGTGTCGATCTTCTGATATGGATCACTGTCAATGTCCGTTTATAGGTATAGATTTCCATATATCAAATTTCACTGCGTTATCGGTCTGAATCCTCGACGACGTACTACAATGTACGACTTACTCGAATTCCTCCCTCTGGCCTTGTGAAATTTAATATCTGAAAATCTATAGTGTTCATCCAGAAATGGCTATTTTCAGCAATCTCTGCGCCTGCCTGTGCGTAGCACGCAGACAGGTCAGACTCAGATTTTAATCCTCAAAATACTCTATGTATTCCAGCGGTTAAAATCTTCGTCTTCCTTGACCTTGCAAAAACTGTCTCATTTCTGGATAGACACTAGGTAAACCCAATTACTGGTCAAGGATCTTTGGTGAGGTGAGACACTATGATAATCAACTATGGTTATACAGACGGTAGTGGAGAGTACTACCTTGTGATAGATACTGATAGGTGTGATGGATGTGGAAAATGCGTTGACGCCTGTCCCGAAAATGTACTTGAGGTTGCCGAAGATGATTACGGGGATATTGTTGTAAAGGTTAGAGACGAAGTCAAAAGCAAGCTCAGTTATGTATGCCTGGGTTTTAACCCCGGGTGTAGTAAGAATGAAGTGAACTGTCGAAGTGTATGCGAACACGACGTTATCTCTCATACATGGTGACGTGTGCAGCTTAGGGACTTGTGGACTCTATCGACCGGCAGCTTTCAGTTAAAAATAAGGGAAGCTCAGGGCAGTGGAGCACTTTTATGAGCGACATTGTGAATTTTGGGAGGTGTTTATAAGATGGCGGGGAAAGACATAGACGTGGAGTTTTTTAAGAAATTTGATGATGGGAAGAAGATCTTCTCTACGGTGTTCCGGCAGGCTAAGAAGAATATTATCTTGCAGGATGAGGATGATTTCATAGAATCCATGAGTGCCGGTATTCAAAAAGACCACAGCTTGAGCGAGGACGATTCCGTCAGGTATGCAAGCCTAATACATCAGATATGGGAAGAGAGATGTGGTTGCAGTATGACCTCCTTTGACCAGGAGATATCCTCTCTTAAGAAAAAGATTTTCGCCTGATGGATATTTATAAATTAGCCACAGACTATTTTCTCTCCAGATACATGCTGAGAAATTGAAGTATCAGAAATCTTGAAACTCAATTATAAGCTAAAGCTTTTCAGATATTAAATTTCACAAGGCAAGAGGGAGGAATCCAGATATTGCTGATGGCTGTTTGCCTATGATTTACTGTATTACAATCGGATTTTTCTTCCTGTACTCGAGTCTGTTAAGGGCGTTCACAAAGGCTTTGGCGCTGGCCATGATGATATCGGTGTCAGCCCCCTGCCCTATCACCTGAATATCGTTCTCCTCTAACCGCACTGTAACCTCTCCCAGGGCATCCGTCCCCCCGGTGAACGAGTTTACAGCGTATCGAATTAACTTGCTTTCTGTCTTTGTAATGTCTGATATGGCTTTAAAGGCAGCGTCTACAGGACCTACACCGAACCCGGCCTCTTGGATAATCTCTCCTTCAATCTCAATTTGAACCGTGGCCACCGGAACAGTAACGCTTCCGCTAATAACATTTAAGTATACCAATTTATAAGTATCAGGGACCCTGAGAATCTCATCTATGATTATGGCCTCTATATCTTCATCAAAGATCGTCTTCTTCTTGTCAGCCAGCGTCTTAAAACGTTTAAATGCCTTATTGAGGTTTTCCTCCGACAATACATACCCAATTTCCCTGAGCCTTTCACGGAAGGCGTGCCTCCCTGAATGCTTGCCCAAGACCAAGGTGCTTTTAGACACACCGATGGATTCAGGGGTCATTATCTCGTACGTTGTTTTTTCTTTCAAGACACCATCCTGATGAATCCCCGCTTCATGGGAAAAGGCATTGTTCCCGACAATGGCCTTATTCGGTTGCACGGTTACGCCGGTAATGTGAGAAAGGAGCCTACTTGTATTGTATATCTGTTCGATGCGGACATTGGTGTCACATTGGTGAAAGTCCCGCCTTGTTCGCAAGGCCATCACGACCTCTTCCAAGGATGCATTCCCTGCCCTCTCACCTATACCGTTCACAGCACATTCGACCTTCTGAGCGCCATTCTTAATTGCAGCCAGAGTGTTTGCTACGGCCAGACCGAGGTCGTTGTGACAATGGACGCTTATTACTGCCTCATCGATATTGGGGACCGTCTCCCTGATATGCCTTATTAATGCACCAAATTCATCAGGCATGGCATAACCAACCGTGTCGGGTATATTGATGGTAGTTGCTCCGGCATCTATCACCGCTTCGAATATCTTGCACAGGTAGTCCACATCGCTTCGGGTGGCATCTTCAGCAGAGAACTCTACCTCCGGCGTATGTCCTTTGGCGCGTTTTACCGCTTTGACGGCGGCATCCAACACCTCTTCTTTGCTCTTCATTAGTTTGCATTTGAGGTGGACATCCGAAGTTGCAATAACGATATGGATTAAGGGATTCTCTGCATATTTTAATGCTTCCCAAGCCCTGTCTACGTCTTCAATATCCGTACGGGCAAGACCGGCAATCTGGGGTTTCCTGATGTTCTGGGCAATCTCCTTAACTGACAAAAAATCCCCTTCTGAGCTGATGGGAAAACCGGCTTCAATAATATCCACATTGAGCCTTTCCAGTTGCTCTGCAACCCTCAGCTTCTCGGCCATATTCATGCTGAAACCTGGCGACTGTTCACCGTCTCTCAGGGTAGTATCGAATATCTTGATAATCCGCGTCATTCTTCACTCCTACATAACGTTCCCACCCAACCTTAGGAAGGGAACTTATTAATTTCAATTACTTACTTTGCAAAACTGAAGGTAATAAAGCAAAGTCCCCCATTCCCTTAAGGGGGACCATAGATTTTCTATAGATTTTCAGATATTAAATTTCACAAGGCAAGAGGGAGGAATCCGAGTAAGTCGTACATTGTAGTACGTCGTCGAGGATTCCGACCGATAACGCAGTGAAATTATAATATATGGAAATCTATATTATGAGAGCAAGGATCCTCTAATCTCTGGTGTATCCATCAAAGCCCTATCTCTCGTTTTCACTCAACTCCTTAACATCCTTTAAATCCTTAACATCCTTTCTCCTCTTAGAGAGGAGAAACGTTACAGGACCGGATATAACATAGGTTAGAAAAAGGGTAAAGAGCATGATCTGTGGTTTCGCTACGATAACCACGAGGAAAAGGACTACGGTTACCATAAAACTGAAAGGCTTTCTCTTCAATAAACCCAATTCCTTGAAACTGTTATACTTAATGCTACTTACCATCAAAAAGGAAAGAATATAAATCATGATGAGTACGGTTGTGTGCTTAGTACTATCGTTGTACCCGATATAATGAAAGAGGAGCACAGTTGATGCTATCAGGCTAGCTGCGGCAGGGATGGGTAGACCGTTGAAAGTATCACTTTTAAAGATAATTACCTGCACATTGAACCTGGCCAGTCGAAGAGCCCCACAAGCCACATAAAGGAAGCCGGCCAACCAACCGAACCTTCCAAATGGCACCAATGCCCATGAAAAGGCAAGCAAGCCCGGGGCTATACCAAAAGCAACTAGATCAGCAAGGGAGTCATATTCTAAACCAAACCTACTCGTGCTTCTGGTAAGCCTTGCAACCCTGCCATCAATCCCGTCCAAAAGAAGGGATATCAGTATAGCAATAGATGCACTTTGAAACTTGCCGTCCATAACCGAAATGATTGCATAGAATCCGGCGAGGAGACTTAGAGTGGTAAAAAAGTTTGGCAGCACGTAGATGCCTTTCCTCATACTGTCTTTTCTCATGTTTTTCTTCTTTCTTTTCATGACAAATACCCCAGTATAGTTTCTCCACCCTTTACTCGTTGACCAACCTTGACATCGATTTTAACATTTTGAGGTAAAAAGATGTCCACCCTGGAGCCGAAGCATATCAAGCCAAACCTCTGTCCCTTCGTCACCTCGTCTCCCCTTTTAATCCAACATATAATCCTCCTTGCAATCAATCCGGCAATTTGTATTAAAAGTATCCTTCTTTTGTCCTCCGTTTCCAAGCATACGGCATTTTGTTCATTGGCCAGGGATGCCTTATCAAGGTTTGCAGAAAGAAACCTTCCTTTTCTGTATCGTATGCTTAGTATTTTGCCGGATGTTGGAATCCTGTTTATATGAACATTAAAAACAGACATAAAGATACTGATCTTCAGCGCCTTTTCGCCTAAGAACCGATCTTCTATACACTCTCCCACGAAAACTACCTTACCATCAGCCGGAGCCACCACACAGCCCTCGGAGTTTGGTATTGTTCTTTCTGGGTTGCGAAAGAAATATATTACGAATAGATCAATCAAAACCAAAGAGAGGGTTATGTAAATCGGAAGCAATAATGCCACGACTAAAGTAAATACACAAAGGGGGATGATAATCCAGAGCCCCTCTTTCGCAATTGGAAGTTTCATGAACCGCAAGGCTAACCCTTATCTTCAATCCAACCCATCATGCTTCTGAGCTTATTCCCTACCACCTCGATCAGATGTTCACTATCCCGCTTCCTCAGGGCATTATAGACTGGACGATTCGCCTGGTTTTCCAGTATCCATTCCTTGGCAAACTTCCCATTTTGTACTTCTTCTAAGACCTTCTTCATCTCGTTTCTAGTCTCCTGGTTGATTATCCTTCTTCCAACCATCAGATCTCCATACTCGGCAGTGTCACTCACGGAGTATCTCATGTAATTAATCCCACCTTCATAAAAGAGATCAACGATTAGTTTCAGCTCGTGAAGACACTCAAAATAGGCTATCTCCGGCTGATAGCCTGCATCAACCAGTGTGTCAAACGCAGCCCTGACCAGCTCTGAGGCGCCTCCACAGAGAACCGCTTGCTCTCCGAATAGATCCGTCTCCGTTTCTTCCTTAAATGTCGTCTCAATCACCCCTGCCCTAGTTGCTCCTATCCCCTTTGCATAAGCTAAGGCTATCTCTTTTGCTTTCCCAGTATAATCCTGATAAACAGCTACCAACGCAGGGACCCCCGCACCTTTCTCGTATTCTCTTCTAACTAAATGTCCCGGTCCTTTCGGGGCTATCATGATCACGTCCGTATTGCCGGGAGGAATAATCTGACCAAAATGTATATTGAATCCATGCGAGAATACTAAGGCCTTCCCTTCCGTCAAGTTCGAACTCACCTCATTCTGGTATAGCTTAGCTTGTGCATCATCCTGGGCCAAAATCTGTATTACATCGGCCTGAGCCGATGCCTCTGAGGCGCTGGTAGGTTTAAACCCGTCTCTTATGGCCTTCTCATAGTTGGGTGTCCCCTGAAGTTCTGCAACTATAACCTCAAGACCGCTATCCCTCAAGTTTTGAGCCTGAGCATGTCCTTGACTACCATATCCTATAATAGCTACTTTTTTTCCTCTCAATGTCTCTAATCTTGCATCTTTCTCGTAATATATGACCGCCATTGTTCCTCCCTGTTTGAATCTTGCGCTTTGCATTTTTAATCGTTCACTCAATCCCCTTACTCCCCCGTGTTATAGCAACTTTTCCTGTACGAACAACCTCGTTAATCCCCATAGGCTGGAGGAGGGTTATTATCGCCCTGATCTTTTCCTCATCACCTGTGATTTCAACAGTGTATGATTTAGGGGTTACATCGATTATCTTTCCCCTGAAGATATCGACAATCCTGAGAATTTCTGCTCTTGAGTTTGCTTCGGCCTTAACCTTTATCAGGATCATCTCTCTATCGACATAATCAGTATTAAAAAGGTCAACAACCTTGATTACATCGACGAGTTTATTCAGCTGTTTTGTTACCTGTTCTATTACTTTGTCATTACCCCTAGTTACTATCGTGATCCTCGAGGTTGATGGATCCTGAGCCTCAGCTACGGAGAGACTCTCTATATTGAACCCTCTGCCACTGAACAGAGCGGTCACCCTTGCCAGAACGCCGGGTTGATTAACAAGTAACGCCGATATAGTGTGCCTCATTTCCTAAGCCTCCAGGGGTATCAGACTAACAACATTTCACTGAGTGGGGCACCTGCCGGCACCATAGGATATACATCCTCCTCTTGCTCAACTAAAAACTCCATAATAACGGCCTTAGGGATCGAGAGGGCTTTTTCGATTGTTGGCACGACTTCCTCCGGTTTTGTAACCCTCAAGCCCACAGCTCCATAGGCCTCGGCCAGTTTTACAAAATCAGGAGAAATCTCTAGGGGGGTGTGGGAGTATCTCTTGTTGTAAAACAATCCCTGCCATTGTCGTACCATCCCCAAGTAACGATTATTTAAGATAGCTATCTTTACAGGCAGGTTGTGTTGAGCTACGGTGGCCAACTCCTGAATGTTCATCTGTATACTACCGTCACCAGCTATATCTATGACTGTTTTTTCAGGAAAAGCAATCTGTGCCCCAATAGCTGCTGGAAATCCGTAACCCATAGTGCCCAAACCACCCGATGTCAAAAGGGTCCTGGGCTTGTTGAAATGATAGTATTGAGCGGTCCACATCTGATTTTGCCCAACCTCTGTACAGATTATCGCGTCGCCTTTTGTAATTTCATAGATTTTTTCCACCACATATTGAGGTTTTATTATATCCTTCTGTTTATAGGCTAAGGGATACGTGCTCTTCCATTGGATTATCTGGCCGAGCCATTCCTTGCGAAGATCCCCCCAATCTCTTTTTTCTTCTTGAATCAGCTTGTTCATTTTCTTCAAGACATCTTTTGCGTCCCCTACTATGGGGATATGAACCTGGATATTCTTACTGATAGAAGTAGGATCGATATCGACATGGATTATCTTTGCGTGAGGGGCGAATTCGTCTATCTTCCCTGTAACGCGGTCGTCAAAACGGGCTCCAACAGCTATCAAGAGGTCGCAGTTAGTAACCGCCATATTTGCCCTATATGTGCCGTGCATACCCAACATACCCAACGAAAGCTCATCTATTCCAGGGAAACAACCCAAGCCCATCAACGTCATAGTAACGGGGATGGAAAGAGCCCTGGCAAATCTCGTAAGCTCGTCGGAAGCACTTGAAGAGATTACTCCGCCACCCGCATAAATCAGGGGTCTATCAGCGTTTAAAATCAACTTAACGGCCCTTTGAATCTGTCCACGATGTCCCCTGTACGTGGGGTTGTAACTCTTTATTTGGAGATTTTCGGGATAGTGGAATTCCGTAGAATCAGCAATAACGTCTTTCGGCAGATCAACAAGAACCGGGCCAGGCCTTCCCGTTGAAGCGAGGTAAAATGCCTCTTTAACTGTTTTGGCCAGATCTTTCACATCTATAACTAAATAACTATGTTTTGTACACGGTCTTGTAATGCCCACTATATCCGCTTCCTGAAACGCATCATTACCTATAAGCCCGGTAGGCACCTGACCCGTAAAGACCACTAGGGGGACAGAATCCATATAGGCTGTAGCGATACCTGTCACTGTGTTTGTTGCCCCGGGCCCGGAAGTTACAAGGCAAACGCCGGTACGACCAGAGGAACGAGCATATCCATCAGCAGCATGGACGGCCGCCTGTTCATGTCTTACAAGTATGTGTCTGAGAGGGCAGTCTAATAACGCATCATAGATATCAATAACCGCCCCCCCAGGGAAACCAAATATGGTGTCTACCCCTTCTAATAGAAGGCTCTCTACTAAGATTTGCCCGCCTGTCTTCTTCACAATACCCCCTGCTCAGCTCAACATTTCACACGGAAATCCAATTTATCCTCAAGTATACATATTGGTTTTCAGACATCCTTCATCAAAGCTATAAACTTAATCTGAAAACCAATAGATTAACGGTATTTTGACAAGATTTCCTCCACCTTATCTCTCCCTGCGAGTTTCAACTTTTGAATCTTCTTTCTTTCCACCTCTTCTTCAGGGGTGAGGTGTTTTCTCTTCCTATACTCCTCAAGTTTTCTTTCAAACTCCTTATGCTCATCAACGTATTTCTTTAACTCATAATCCTGCTTTACCATTTTTTCTATAAGCTTTGTATCCTTTTTGTCCATTGACGACACCCCTATTCAACAGATCCTATCATCGCAAACCAGGAAATTTACCAGAACATTCCAACAACCTACTCTCAGTTATTTAGTGTCCATCCGGAAATGGCTATTTTCCGCAATCTCTGCGTCAGACTCAGATGTAAGGGCACATTGCAATGTGCCCTTACTGTCCCAATATATTCCTGCGGTTAAAATCTTCGTCTTCCTTGACCTTGCAAAAAATATCTCATTTATGGACGGACACTATTTTGTGTCCGTCCATTTTATTGGTGCCTAGGGCCGGACTCGAACCGGCACAGGGACAAGCCCCGAGGGATTTTAAGTCCCTTGCGTCTACCAATTCCGCCACCCAGGCACCATATATTTCATAATAACAGATATACGGTACATTAAACTTAACACAGAAATTTTGAAACTCAATTATGAGCTACAAATTGTCGGGGGGGCTATTCGGTTACTTATTATACGTAAAGCCTTGTCGCAAACCCCTATAGATTTTCAGATATTAAATTTCACAAGGCCAGAGGGAGGAAACCGAGTAAGTCGTACATTGTAGTACGTCGTCGAGGGTTCCGACCGATAACGCAGTGAAATTTAATAT
>Ga0209345_10005432_pt1 | contig 11802 bp, 12 predicted proteins | sample Cruoilmetagenom7_FD_187294 | JGI IMG/M metagenome (GOLD analysis project Ga0209345, IMG submission 187294) | Oil polluted marine microbial communities from Coal Oil Point, Santa Barbara, California, USA - Sample 7 (SPAdes) (version 2) | ecosystem: Environmental > Aquatic > Marine > Oil seeps ...
TCTGGAATTGCGTAAGCGGCCCGCCAAAAGCTTCGCGTTCTTTACAATATTCAATTGTCATCGCGACACCGGCTTCCATCGCACCCACGGCGCTGGCACCGATGATCAGGCGCTCTTGCGGGAGCTGCTGCATCATTTGGTAGAAACCTTGGCCTTCTTCGGTGCCGAGCAGGTTTTCGGGTGGGATTTCGACATTGTCGAAAAAGAGCTCGGAGGTATCGGCTGATTTCAGGCCAATTTTATCTAGGTTGCGCCCGCGGGTGAAGCCCTTGGCGTCTTTCGTTTCCAACATAAGAAGCGAGATACCCTTGGCGCCTGCATCTTCTCCGGTTTTACAGGCCACCAAAACCAGATCAGCGTGCTGGCCATTGGTGATAAAGGTTTTGGCGCCGTTTAAGCGGTAGGCATTGCCGTCTTTTACCGCGCGGGTTTTTATCCGCTGCATGTCAGAGCCGCCCGAGGGTTCGGTCATCGCCAGCGCGGCCACAAGCTCTCCGGTGGCCATTTTTGGCAGCCAGCGTTGCTTTTGGTCTTCTGTACCGTAAGCCAGAATATAGTGCGCGACGATGCCGGAATGGATGCCATTGCCCCAACTCGCGAGGTTTTCTCGCGCGGCGGCCATATAAATCACCGAGTCATGGCCCAAATCACCACCGGCGCCACCGTATTCTTCAGGAATGGAGGCGCAGAGCAAGCCGAGTTCGCCGGCTTCATACCAGCTGTCACGGTCCATTTGCCCCTGTTTACGCCATTTCTCATACCGTGGCTGCCACTTTTCCTGAATGAACGCATGGGTCATTTCTTCGAGCATTTTGTGCTCTTCGGTCATCCAAGGGGAGGGCAGGTTGGTAAAATTCATAGGCTAAAAATCCTCAGCGGCAAGGGCCATAACGGGGGTGGCACCGCTGTTGATGCGCGCCAATCGAAGGCCGGTTTCAGGCAGCAAGCGTTGCATATAGTAGCGGCCAGTGACCAGCTTGTTTTGCATGAACGTTTCATCAGCTGTGCCCGCGTCCAGCGCCTCTTGCGCAGCTTTCGCCATTTGCGCCCACATCAGGCCTAGGCAGGTGTGGCCAAAGAGGTGCAAGAAATCGGTGGAGCCGGCCAGCGCGGCATTCGGGTCCTTCATGCCATGTTGCATGAAAAACATCGAGGCGGCTTGCAGGTCTTTGCTAGCGGCTTTGAGCGGCTCAAGGAAATCAGCGGCCAGCGTTTCGTTTTCAGCATTATCTTTGATGAAACCCTTCACAAGGTCGAAAAACGCCATGACGTGCTTGCCGCCATCGGTGGCCAGCTTGCGGCCCACGAGGTCAAGCGCTTGCACGCCGTTAGCCCCTTCGTAGATCATGGTGATACGGGCATCGCGCACAAATTGGCTCATGCCTTGCTCTTCGATATAGCCGTGGCCGCCGAATATTTGCTGGGCCTGCACCGTGCTTTCAAAGCCTTTGTCGGTGAGGAACCCTTTCATCACCGGTGTGAGCAGGGATACTAGCCCATCAGCGGCTTTGTCGTCGCTGCGGTGGTAGGAGTCGATCATCGTCGCGCCCCAAAGCAGGAAGGCGCGGCCAGCTTCAATAAAGGCTTTTTGATCCATCAGTGCGCGGCGAATATCGGGGTGCACAATAAGGGAGTCGGCGGGGCCTTCGGGGTTTTCAACGCCCGTTACAGCACGGCCTTGCAGGCGGTCACGCGCATATTCTACGGCATTGGTATAGGCGGCTTGCGCTTGGCTTAGGCCTTGCAGGCCAACGCCTACGCGGGCTTCGTTCATCATGGTGAACATGGCGCGCAGGCCCTTATGGGCGTCGCCCACGAGGTAGCCTTCGGCTTCGTCATAGTTCATTACACAGGTAGAGTTGCCGTGGATGCCCATTTTTTCCTCAAGGTTGCCACAGGCAACGCCGTTGCGCGCGCCCAAGCTGCCGTCCTCTTTCACCAGAAATTTTGGCACGATGAAAAGCGAAATGCCTTTCACGCCCGCGGGTCCGCCAGGGATTTTGGCCAGTACGAGGTGGATAATGTTATCCGCCATGTCGTGCTCGCCCGCCGAAATGAAGATCTTCTGGCCGGAAATCTTGTAGCTGCCGTCATCTTGCGGCACGGCCTTGCTGCGGAGCAAACCTAAATCGGTGCCACAATGGGGCTCGGTCAGGTTCATGGTGCCGGTCCACTCACAGCTGACCATTTTCGGCAGGAACTTTTGTTTAAGTTCGTCAGAGGCGTGCGCATGAATGGCAGAATAGGCACCGTGCGTCAGGCCCGGATACATATTGAGCGACATATTGCTGCCGGCGTGCATTTCTCCCACGGCCGCATTCAGCACATAAGGCATGCCTTGGCCGCCATATTCGGGGTCACAATCAAGGCCCGTCCAACCGCCCTCGCGGAGGGTGTCAAAGGCTTTCTTAAAGCCCTTCGGCGTGTGCACAACACCGTTTTCCAGCGTGCAGCCTTCGCGGTCACCCACTTCATTAAGGGGGGCCATTACATCACGGGCGATCTTGCCGGCTTCTTCCAGAATGGCACCGGTGAAATCGGCGTCGAGCTCGTCATAGCCGGGGGTGGTGGATTCGTGGACTTTCAGCACGTCATGCAGAATGAATTCCATGTCTTTTTGCGGTGGAGTATAGATCGGCATGAGGGGCTCCTATTCGGCGGCTTTTAGGCCGCGCTCGGTGAGGGTGATTTCAACCCAGCCAAGTTGTTCGGTTAAATCTTCAATAGCGTTGTTAAGCTCGTCACGCTGGGCTTTCATGGCGGCAAGGCGCTCTAGGGCCACCTCATAGGTGCGCGTGAGCTGCGTGTTTTGTTGATCATCGATGTTGTAAAGCTCCAGCAATTGCCGGATCTCCTCAAGGCTAAAGCCAAAGCGCTTGCCTTGCAAAATGAGCTTGAGGCGGGCGCGGTCAGATTTAGTGAACAGCCGTTTTTGCCCGATGCGCTGTGGGTAAAGCAGCTCTTTCGCTTCGTAAAAACGCAGGGTGCGCGGCGTTACGCTGAACGCCTCGCACATCTCGCCAATCGTAAATCTAGGATCACTCATGATCAGTAATTTCCCTTGATATAATTTTTCTACCAGAAAGATGGCAGGAATATGTATATATTTCAAGAGGGGAAGTTTACGTTAACGTAAATAAATCGTGGTAGGCGAATTTATGTGTTGAGTCCCAAGTGGTTACCCGAAGCCGGGCGCGAAGCCATAGAAGCCATAGGCCAAGATAAGCGCGGGAATCGTTGAGTAGAGCGTTGCTATAACAGCGGCTTTAGGGTTGAGCGCGATGGCGGGAAACAGTGCGTCACCATCATTTGATATGGCATTGCCCATCAGGGCGGCAAAGGGAATCAGCCCGTTAACGTACATTGTTGTGACCAGCACTTGCGGCCCGCAGCCCGGAATAAGCCCAATGAGCACGCCCATTAGCGGCAGCAGCGGGGCGACCGAGACAAACAGGTCTTTCAAATCTATGCCGCTGAAGGTGACGATATAGTCATAGCCTAGATACGCCCCAATAACCCAAATCGCGATAAAGCTGGTTTCTTCGGCGGCGCGGGTAAAGGGGGCATCAAGGGCGTTGGTCATCGCCTGAACGGGGGACGTAGACCATATAAAAAGCCCCATAGCGGTGCCCACCAAGCCGGTGATCGGCAGTATAATGCCCCATGTGGCTTCAAGGTCAAACTGCATCAGTTGCGAGGCACCGATGGCAAGGCCGGGGATCACGGCGGCTACATAGGCGTAGTCCCGCAGGCGGATTTTGCCAATGCGGGGGGCCAGCTCACAGGTGGCAGAAATATTGCCGCGGTAATCGGTTTTGTTGACCTTATCGACGATAAAACCGGTGATAATGCCGACCACAAAAGAGAGCGGCAGCACAATGAGCGCTGTATCAGGGCGCACGGCGATCAGCAAAAAGGCGGCATCGCCCATGGTGGCGGTAAGGGCAGCAACAACCGCGCCAAAGCTCACATTGCCAGAGGTATAGGCCGCCACTACAACAACCGCTCCGCCACAGCCGGGCGTAGAGCCCAGCAGGGCCGAAATCGGAATTTGCCAGCCTTTTGAGTTTCGCAACGCGGCGCCTAGCTCAAACTTAAACAGGCGCTCAACCCCGTAAAACAGCAGCAATGTGGTGGCCACAAAGGCGGCCACTTGTGTATAGGCATCTACCATCAGACCTCGGGTCATTTCACCCAGCTCACCGGGCCAAACGGCCAAAGCCAGAAGAATAAGCACAACAGGTAGGCGCTTGCTCCGAAAGGGGCCGAATTTATCGTATGAGACCTGAGGGCTGGTGGTGGCGCTGTGCATGGGGCTTCCTGCAAATGAGAATAGTTCTCATTTGCAATACGTTTTCGGGCTGGTAATTGCAAGCCATTTGTTGGCAATGTATGGTTCACGAGAGGGCGAAGGCGTAACTTTATGGATAATACGGACAAAAAAGTAATGAGAGCGCAGCAGTTTATTGCCGCTATCCCCCATGCGCACGCGCTGGGAATGCAGGTGAGTACGCTGGCTGATGGGCGGGCGGAGCTTTCGCTACCCTATAATGAGCGTTTTGTAGGAGACCCGGAGAGCGGCGTGCTGCATGGGGGCGTGGTAACAGCGCTATTGGATACAGCGATGGGGGCGGCGGTGATGAGCCATCCGCAAAGCACGGGCGGCACAGCCACAATAGATTTGCGAATAGACTATATGCGCTCAGCCACCAAAGGGCAGCGCTTGCGGGCTGAAGCGGAGTGCTACCGCGTTACGCGCTCGGTCGCGTTTGTGCGGGCCACAGCCTATGATGAAAGCGATGATCCGGTGGCGGCGGCAGCGGGCGCCTTTACGGTAGAAGGGGCAAAGCCATGAAAAAGCCAGAGCCAGTACAGGTGATAAAACAGCGGCGCGATGCCGCGCTAGCTGACCTCGTAAGCGGTATCCCGTATATCGGATTTCTGGGAGTGACCTTTGATCGGCGGGGCGACGAACTGACGGCTATACTGCCTTATGGCCAGCACCTCGTAGGCAACCCGATATTACACGCCCTGCATGGCGGTGCTGTGGGGGCCTTTCTGGAGATTGCCGCGCAAGTTGAGCTCGGCTGGCAAACCTATTGGCCGCAGTTTGAAACAGGGGCAACTGGGCCAAAATTGCTCCCAAAAACCATTGATTTTACAGTGGATTACCTGCGCTCTGGCTTGCCGCGTGACGCCTATGCGCGGGCGGTGGTAAACCGCTCTGGGCGGCGATATGCCTCTGTACACGTGGAGGCGTGGCAAGATAACCGCACCAAGCTGTTTGCGCAGGCAACGGGGCATTTTTTGATGCCGCAGAAACAGGGGTAATGCCTGCCATCGTTCTGCGCTCGGTGGCGGCGCGTTAACGTTTGTATGGCTTGACAGTGTCATATGCGCGCCGCGCTTTGCCCGATGCGCTCCCCTGGCAAGCGCAGGTGTTGTGGCGCGGCGCGCGTGGGGCATTGCGGCAATAACCGTGGTAGACGCGCCGCTTCCTTCGCTTCAAATAAATACCCTTGGCAATTCAAGCAAACACACCTACCGTCGCACACTCGAAATTGCATTTTGGAGGCCGGTTTGGCCAGTGTCGAGGTAACCCATAAGCGTGTACTGACGATCGCGTTACCGATCGTGCTTTCCAACGCGACCGTGCCAATACTGGGCGCGGTTGATACCGGCGTGGTTGGCCAGCTTGGGCTAGCAGCCCCTATTGGCGCGGTGGGCATCGGGGCGGTTATTCTTTCGGCGCTTTACTGGTTGTTTGGGTTTTTGCGTATGGGCACCACGGGGCTGGTGGCGCAGGCGCGGGGGGCGGGTAAACCCGGTGAGGTGAGCGCATTGCTTATGCGCGGCATGATGATTGGCGGGCTGGCCGGGCTTGGGATAATGGCGCTGCAAATCCCGCTTTTTTGGGCCGGATTTTGGCTGTCTCCGGCTTCAGCTGAAGTGGAGGGGCTGGCCCGCACCTATATGAGCATTCGCGTTTGGGGCGCGCCGGCGACGATTTCGATTTACGCGCTTTCAGGCTGGCTAATTGGCATGGAGAAAACCCGTGCGGTTTTTGTGCTGCAAATCTGGATGAACGGGGTGAATATAGCGCTTGATCTGTGGTTTGTGCTCGGGCTTGGCTATGGGGTGGAAGGCGTGGCGGTGGCGACGCTGATTGCTGAATGGAGCGGGGTTTTTCTGGCGCTCTTCCTGTGCCGGCAAGCCTTTCAGGGCGATAAATGGCGGCAATGGGCGCGGATATTTGATGGGGTAAAGCTGCGCCAGATGGCCGTGGTGAATAGCAATATCATGATCCGCTCTATCCTGCTGATGGGCAGTTTTATGACCTTCCTTTTTTTGGGGGCCTCATTGGGAGATGTAACCCTAGCGGCCAACCAGATTATGCTGCAATTTGTAGAAATTACGGCCTATGCGCTGGACGGTTTTGCGATATCGGCGGAGGCGCTGGTCGGCGGGGCGCTGGGGGCGCGCAATCGGCCCGCCTTGCGCCGTGCGGTGTTGCTTTCAACCTATTGGGCGCTGTTTGGCGCGGTGCTGTTAACCCTGTTTTTTGCACTTCTCGGCCCCTGGCTTATAAGTGTCATGACCACCGCCGAGCCGGTGCGGGTAGAGGCGCTACGATACCTTTGGTGGATGGTGGCTTTCCCGCTGCTTGGCCTGCCAAGCTGGATGTTCGACGGGATATTCATAGGCGCAACCCGCACCCGAGAGATGCGGCTAGCCATGCTGCAATCCACCATCGCTTATGCGCTTTTTCTGGCGGTGCTGCTGCCATGGCTCGGCAACCACGGGCTATGGCTTTCTCTGATGTTGTTTGACATTGTGCGGGCGATAACCCTGTGGCGCTACTATCCGGCGCTAGAGGCTAGCGCTGACCAACCAGAATAGCCGGAAGTTCTGGCCTCGCGCTGCCCTCGGGGAGCAAAGGCGGGGCGTTGCCCCTGTTTGCCCCCCTCGTGCAGCGCGCTTCGCCCTAAGGGCTCAGGGGTGCTATCCGAAAAGCTTCAGAACACGCTCGGGTGGGCGGCCAAGGGCGGCTTTATCTGCAAGGCGCACTACGGGGCGCTCGATAATCGCGGGGTGGGTGGCCATGGCTTTGATCAGGGTGTTATCATCTGCATCCACGAGATTTAGGCCTTTGAAGGCGGCATCGTTTCGCCGGATCAGTTCGATTGGCGATATCTCAAGGGCTGCGAGCACAGCTCGAATGTCGGCTTCGCTCGGGGCGTTGTCCTTATAAAGGACAATCTCGGGCTCAACGCCATTTTCCCTTAGCAACTCAAGCGTTTGGCGTGATTTTGAACAGCGCGGATTGTGCCATATTTGTGGTGTCATAAGTATGTCTCCTTTTCAGCGCCAACCGCGTCTGCGATATTGGCGATGCCGTTTTTGGCCATTAGGGCGTCTAGCCCGTGGGCGAGATCATGCGCGAGGCCTATGCCTTTATATACCAGCGCCGTATAAAGCTGAACCGCGCTTGCGCCCGCCAGAATTTTGGCAAAAGCCTGCTCAGGAGTGCTAATACCCCCGACGCCGACCAGTGGCAGCGCCCCTTCGGTAAGTTGTGAAAGCCGTGCTAGAACGCGTGTTGAACGCTCAAATAGGGGCTGGCCTGAAAGGCCACCAGCCTCCGCCGCATGGGCACTTTGCAGGCCTTCACGGTTAAGGGTGGTATTGGTGGCAATGATACCGGATATACCGGTTTCCAGCGCGACGTCCACAATTTCCCCAAGCGCAATGTCGTCCAGATCAGGTGCGATTTTTAGAAACACAGGAAGCGCAGTCGGCAGCGCACTACGGGCGTCCATGACCCCGGTCAGCAGGGCCTTAAGAGCGGCCTTGCCCTGAAGGTCTCGCAGGCGCTCGGTGTTGGGCGATGAAACATTGACGGTGGCGAAATCTACGTGCGGGCCTGCGGAAGTGAGCACGCGCGCAAAATCCTCGGCACGGTTTTCGCTGTCTTTATTGGCCCCTAGGTTGATGCCGACAATGCCGCTGCGCGGGCGAGCAAGGCGGGCGCTGATAGCCTCCATACCCTCGTTATTAAAGCCAAACCGGTTGATCGCGGCAGCATCCGGCGCGAGGCGGAAAAGTCGGGGCTTTGGGTTGCCGGGCTGTGGGCGCGGGGTCGCAGCCCCCACTTCAATAAAGCCAAAACCTGCCTTAAGCAGCGGCCCCACGGCCACGGCGTTTTTATCAAATCCCGCCGCAAGGCCTACCGGATTTGGCAAGGCGAGGCCGGCAAGATGGGTGGTGAGGCGTGGAGACGTAACAGGCCCCGGGGCTGGTGCCAACCCGAGGCGCAACGCTCTTAGCGCCACGCCGTGCGCGGCTTCTGGCGGCAGCAGGTGCAGGGCGGGGAGTGCCAGTTTTTGCAGCATAGTCTTCATTGCATTTCGAGCGGAAAAATATGGCCCTCACCTTTGCAAGGTAGAGGTTTTGCCCACAAAATATCGCCTAAGCTCAGCGCCCTATAAAGGTGGGGAAACAAGTCCCCTCCGCGCGAAGGCTCCCATTTCAGCGGCTCACATTTCTCGGAGTCCACTGCGAGGAGCATTAAGCCCTCAACCCCCGCGAAATACTTTGCAGCGGTTTCCGCCGCCTGCGCAGCGGTTGAAAAATGGACATAGCCGTCAGTAAGGTCGATTGGGGCGCCAAGGGTCTCGCCCTCGGCCTCCAGTGCGCGCCATTCATCGGCGCGAAAAATTTTATAAATAAGCATAGGGTTCACATGCCGCGCCCGATGGGCTTCGTCAAGGGATAGCCACAAGAAGACTAAATTTTGTGCAAGTTTTGCGCAAAAACTGTGGCTTTTTGCAGTCAAAGCGTGCGTGTGTTTTAACGAAGTCATTACCCTTTTGCCCGATCTTTATACATGAATGGCGATAACCAGAGGGGCGCTGATGTCACTTTTTGTGCAAAATATGCTCGATATATCCACGGGGCACCTTACAGATGACACGCGCAAGCGTATGGGAGAAGATTCGCGGAATTTTTTCGTAGGCAAACCGTGCTCTTTGCCCTTTGCTGTGAAAGGTAGCAGCTATGGCTGGTTTATCGATGTCCGAGATGCAGCCGAGCGCGCGGTTTCCGGCGCGCCATATCCGCTAGACATCATTGATTGCTACGAACTCGCTCTGCGCCTTGGCTGTGCCTATATCTTGTTTGATCGTGACGCCGAGCGCCATGCAGGCTTGAACTGGTATGGCGACCGGACGCAAATGGCGTATGAGGAAGAAGACGCGCCGCGAATAGCAAAGGAATTGGAAGAGCCGCCTCTCACCGTCAACCAATTTAAGGCGTTGTTCGATCAGCGATGAGGTAGAGGTGATTCGGTTTAAATCGCCTCAAAAGTTAAGAATACCTAAATTTTCGGGAGGGGAAAAATTGGCATTGCGTTAGAGTAACCATATTTACAATTTTATTTTACTGATTTGCAGCATGATCTGGCTCAGTTTTCTAGCGTGTTTTCAACTTCTTGGCGTAAAAAGATCGCGTCAGCCAGCAAACCCCAAAGTAAAAAAACAACTCCGTGAAGATTTCGCACCATTTTTGATAGAAATGGTGTATAAATAGTCCGTGCATGCAAGGTATTTTAGTCAGTGTCGCCGTGTTCTCAGTTTCACCTTGCATGCACGCTTTCTTTTTCTGGTACTTCGTAGGGCGTAATTCGCGCAATTTCTATTTCACACCAATTTTTCGAAAAATTATGTTTTTCCACAAAATTGCCATATTTCGACATAGTCTTGCCTGAAATTTGTGGCAATTGCCTCGTGTGCATGGGGCTTTTTGTGAGTGCCGCCGTTTGAATAGTGCGCCCCATGCACACTTTCGTCGGTCTATTTTATTGCCTGCGCAATGAGCACTCCACCGACGACAATTACCACCGCCGCCAGCACCGCCAGTGCGATTTTGCCTTTTGACCAAGGCCGCTCGCCTTTGACCTTACCGGTTTGGCCGTTCACCACAAAACGATAGGTTTTACCTTGGTATTTGTAGGCCGCCAGCCACACCGGCAGCAAAACATGCTTAAAGGTCAGATCACTGAGCGTGGTGTTGAGCGCGTTAATGCGCTGATCATCGCCGCCTATGTCCCGATTTACCAGTGCGCGAATTTTGCGTTCCATGATCGCTTCGGCCTCGGTGAAGCCCTCGGCAAGCTCAATCGTGTAGGCCTCGGCGTTGTAGCCCGCTATATAGCTAGGATTGTAGTCCTTTAGCGCCGTTAGGTCCCACGGGGCCAGCTGATCGGTGAAGCGTTTGGGTAGAGATTTGGAGGCCAGCACCAGAATATCATCAAACCATTTTGAGACATGCCCCGAAACCCGCCGCCAGCGGGTTTTGCGCACTTTCCGCGTTTTGCTCACGGTCTTTCCGTTTTCCGTGGTGGTGTAGCTTTCCGTCACATAATAATGTGTGCCGCGCTGGCCAGCGTAATCGCTCTCGGATTGCGCGTCATAGGTCCAGTATGGCACATATATGCCCTGCATTTTACGGCCTTTGCGGGCGTATTCCTGCAAATTCCCGGGGGCAAACCAAAGCTTGCCGAGCCACTTTGTCATCTCGTCCCGTGCTTTGTCTTCCGACAGCACGAAAGGCATCACGCCTTTGGGTTTTATCTGTTTACTTGTGCGTGGCTCCACCACAATCGGGCTGGCACAAAACGGGCATTCTTTGGAGTAGGTATCGCCCTCAAATTCCACCTGCGCCCCGCAATTGGAGCAATCGGTGACGCGGTTTTCCTCCATTTCCTCTTCGGGGAGGTCATTGTTGAGCGCGGCCTTGAAATCCAACTCGGTGTTGGCGAGCGCGCTTTCCCCCTCGCCATCAAAATCCTGCGCATGGCCACAATGGCCACATTTTAGCTTGTTCGCCTCGGGGTCAAAGCGCATTTCAGAGCCGCATTCGGGGCAGGGGAATCGAAATTCTTCGGCTGTTTCGATAGGATCGTCAGACATGATAAGGCCCCGAAAAGGTTAGGTTTCGGGGCCAGTATGCGGATTTAAATCAAGGCTGCAAGCCTTTATGCGGGTGGGGGCGGCGGTGGCGGCGCTGTATTAAACAGCTGCGCCAGCTCTGCGATATCACCCGCAGGTTTCCATCCGTCTTGGCCCGCAGACCAAACGGTGCTGGCGCGCGTAAGCTTGCCCTCTGAGGCCATACGGCCAAGGGCGGCGCGCGAAAACGGGCCTGTGGTGGCGCCATTTTCAGCAATGTGCCACACGGTTTCAACGGGTGGTGGCGGAGGGGCTGCGGCTGCGGGCTGGGCCATATTGCCTGCCATATTTTGCGCCATGGCCATGCCCATACCCATGCCGAGGCCAGCGCCCATTCCGCCGCCTCCACCTTCACTATTGGCGGCATCGCCCATGGCTTCGGCGGCGGCATATTGGGTGAATTTATGCAAATCACCCACCACGCCCATACTGGTGCGTTTGTCCATCGCCTCTTCTACTGCCGCAGGCAGTGAGATGTTTTCGATTAAAAACACCGGCATTTCCAAGCCATATTCAGACATTTGCGGAGACACTTGCTCCTCAATGATCTGGCTTAGGCTCTCCATATTGGCGGCCATATCCAGCACCGGAATTTTACTACCCGCCACGGTATTGGTAAAGCGCGGCACGATCAGATTGCGAATTTGCGAGGAAATCTCGTCGGTCGTAAACTCACCATCGGTGCCGACGATTTCACGCATAAACACAGCCGGGTCAGAAACGCGGATGGTATAGGTGCCAAAGGCGCGAATGCGCACAACACCAAACTCTGGGTCGCGGCACATAATCGGGT
>Ga0209345_10005433_pt1 | contig 11802 bp, 9 predicted proteins | sample Cruoilmetagenom7_FD_187294 | JGI IMG/M metagenome (GOLD analysis project Ga0209345, IMG submission 187294) | Oil polluted marine microbial communities from Coal Oil Point, Santa Barbara, California, USA - Sample 7 (SPAdes) (version 2) | ecosystem: Environmental > Aquatic > Marine > Oil seeps ...
TTGGCCTATAGCACCCGCCTTGTTCCCATGGAATATCAAAATACCGGAAGGTGGGGTAGCTCAGTTGGTTAGAGCGCAGGACTCATAATCCTGAGGTCGAGAGTTCAAGTCTCTCTCCCACCACCACCCACCTAGCAAGTATTAGCGCCTCATCTAGCCCCTACAAACAAGTGCGTACTATCAAACGTTTAGCCTCTATGTTTGGGATACACAGTCTCTCTATTCCGTCTCAATAAAGTAAAATAGCTCCAAATACGCCCCGCGTCTCTCTTCGCAAATTCCACCCCCACCACTTTTGATATTGCTTAACTGAATTGATAATGACTGGGGCAATATTGACCTGGAGGATCCCCAAACAGAGGACATCAGAGAACAGAAATGTTGGAAGTGTTGTGGGACTAGTTATGCAAAGCCAAGATAAATTTTTTGCTCATCCCAATTCATGGGTAAGTTTGGTGTCGATCTTTGCAAAGTATCAAGTGTCAAATCCGCGGGCTGCTTGCCTTGCAGAATGTCTCGAATGATTGTTGGAGCCAAGAATGCCAATGGTAATATACGGCTAACATCACCTCGATCAACATTCTCTTTCTCAGAAAGGTCTTTAATAGATAAATACACACCTGACTTAAATCCCTCATACCATCTCTGTGCTTTGGCAATCACGTCTACCAAACCTTGATCAGGTTCCCCGACCGCTTGCCCACCAATAACAAGCTTTGTTTCGATACCCCGCCTTCTTAATTGATAGGGATAGTTTATGATGAAAGGCTCATCGTTTTCACGTCCTATGTTGAAGACCGTAGTATTTATAGCTATTTCTAACCCACCCGACTTAATATCAATTCGTTTTATGAGTTGAAGTGTCGCCTCCCTCTTCTGCTCAGAAATTTCTGATGTCACATTTGTTTGTATTTGTTGCGCCTGCTTTTCTAATTCAGGATAGGCGCCTGTACTATGTGTGTTGGGCAAAACATGATCTGCCAGTTTTGATGTATTTTCTAATAAAGACCCAATACACTTTTGTATTTGCTTCTCCAGGTTCTCGGCGGGAAGTCTGAGTGCCTTGCCGTGGCTTTGTCAGGTTAACGACCTGTTTCCCACCTGATGCTATCAGACTTGTATGAAAACATCCATATATTCAAGACATCGGTTTCATCCTGATATCATCAAACGGGCAGTTTGGCTGTACTTTCGCTTCAATCTTAGCTTTCGCGATGTCGAGGAAATGATGGCAGAACGGGGTGTAGATGTATCCTATGAAACGCTGCGCCAGTGGGTTGATAAGTTCGGCTGTCTTTACGCAAAGCGTTTGAGATCTGGTTCCGAACGACCTTCTAATGTTTGGCACCTGGATGAGATTTTCACAAAGATAAACGGGAAAAAGGTTTATCTTTGGCGCGCCGTTGATGATGAAGGCACAGTGCTTGATGTCTTGGTACAGAGCCGCAAAAACCGTAAAGGTGCACTCCGGTTACTGCGTAAACTCCTTAAGAAACAGGGTATTAGACCAGAGAGAATAGTGACCGATAAGCTTGCCTCTTATGGTGCAGCCTTGCGGCATCTAGGACAGAAACACCTGCAAGATGTTGGAGGACGGAAGAACAACAGGGCTGAATGTTCGCATGTTCCCATAAGGCGGCGAGAACGAAAAGCACAGAAGTTTCGATCTATAAAATCCGCACAAAGATTGTTATCAGCTCACAGTCAAATCTATAACTTATTCAACCTCAGACGGCATCTCATCTCAAGATCTTCCCTTAGAAAATTCAGACATCAAGCGCAAAACCAGTGGGATGTTGTAACGGCACCCGTGTGTGCCTAAAACAAATATAACAGAACTAAGCTCAACCTGCCGCGTTAACTTGACAAAGCCGTCAGGACTATGATCGGCTTTGTCACGTCAACGCATTGTTTTCACGTATGTGACATTAAAACCGAATGAAAACATCACTAAAATGGGTGGGAAATTGTAACGACACCAATGTGTGGCTAGAAAAATTCGATAGACCTAAACTCAATCTGTTATGTTATCATGACAAAGTCTGGACAGGGCGTCAAAGCTTGCTGGGAAAGCGGGGCGTTTTACGTATTTTCCGCTGCCTTCTACGGCGCGTAAATCGCCGTTTTTCCAAGCCAATGCGCCGCGCGTGAACGTGTGCGTGGCAATGCCTTTGACCTGCATACCTTCAAAAATATTGGTGTCGATATTTTGGTAGTGAGTTTTCGCAGAAATCGTCCGCGTAGCCTCAGCGTCCCAGATAACAATGTCCGCATCCGCGCCCACACTGATGGATCCTTTGCGGGGGTAAATATTGAAAATCTTGGCGGCACTCGTCGATGTCGCAGCAACAAATTCATTGGGTGTGAGACGACCCGTACCAACCCCGTGGTGCCAAAGCACAGACATGCGGTCTTCGACCCCTGCTGTGCCGTTCGGGATGAGCGTGAAATCATCTTTACCTGCCGTTTTTTGGTCTGCGCAAAAACAGCAATGATCCGTCGCTGTAGTTTGCAATGCCCCGCCTTGCAGACCCTTCCAAAGCGCCTCTTGATGATGCTTAGCACGGAACGGCGGCGACATAACATGAGCTGCCGCTTTGTCCCAATCAGGATCAAGATAAACACTATCATCAATGGTGAGGTGCCCCGCGAGAACTTCACCGTAACAGCGCTGTCCTTGAGCGCGGGCGCGTTTAAGCTCTTCTACGGCTTCGGCGGTGGACACATGCACAATATACAGCGGCACACCAATGGTTTCGGCAAAACGCAAGGCGCGGTTCGCGGCTTCGCCTTCAGCCGCAGGTGGGCGTGAGAGCGGATGTGCTTCGGGTCCCGTCATGCCTGCGTCCATAAGTTTCTTTTGCAATTGATATACAAGCTCGCCGTTTTCGGCGTGTACGGTCGGCATAGCGCCAAGCTCTAACGACCTAGAAAACGAGTTATACATAATCTCGTCCGTGGCCATTATCGCGCCTTTATAGGCCATGAAATGCTTGAACGAGTTGACGCCCTCTTCGCGCACCAATGTGCCCATGTCTTTGTAGACGCTATCGTCCCACCAGGTAATAGCCACATGGAACCCGTAATCAGCAGCCGATTTCTCCGCCCAACCGCGCCATGTTTTATAGGCTTCCATGATATTTTGCTCGGGGTCAGGAATGACAAAGTCTATGATAGATGTGGTACCGCCCGCAAGGCCCGCAGCTGTGCCCGTATAAAAACTTTCCGAGGCCACCGTGCCCATAAAAGGGAGCTCCATATGAGTATGGGGGTCAATGCCGCCCGGCATCACATATTGTCCGCCGGCATCAATAATTTCACATCCTGTTGGTGCCTCTAGGTCTTCCCCGATAGCCACGATTTTACCGCCCGCACACAGTACATCTGCGCGGTAAGTTTGATCTGCTGTAACGACCGTTCCGCCGCGAATGAGAGTGGACATAAAAACTCCTTATGTGCGTTTGGACAAGATGAGGTAGACACTAGCTGCGACCCCAAAGCCGACAAACCAGGCATAGCCGTAAATAGTATCAAAGAATGCGGGCACGCTGTCTACAAAACCCGCTACATGTAAAAATCCGGGTAGGCTCGGCAATATGCCCAAAACGAAGGCTATCAGCCCCGCTTTGTTCCAGCCATTGCCGGCCCCGTAAATACCGTCGTGTTTGAAAAAATCTTCGACCTTTAAATTGGTTCTACGCAGGATGAAATAATCCGCAATCAGCAAACCTGCAATAGGGCCGAGCAAGGCCGAATAGCCAACAAGCCATGTGAAAATATATGCGCCTGCATCCTCAACCAGTTTCCACGGGAAAATGAATATGCCGATTACGGCGGTTATATAGCCGCCCATACGGAAAGATATTTTCTCCGGCGCAAGGTTGGAAAACCCGTAAGCGGGCGCAACAACATTAGCCGCAAGGTTCGTGGTCAGGGTCGCGATGACCAGCGCACCAAGCGCAATGATGACGCCTATACCGCCCATTTTTCCAGCAAGCTGAACGGGGTCCCAAATGGCTTCACCGTAAATAGTAACCGTGGCCGAAGTCACGGCGACGCTAATAAAAGCAAACAGCGCCATAGGAATTGGTAGACCAATGGCTTGGCCCCACATCTGGTCTTTTTGGCTTTTGGCATAGCGTGTGAAATCAGGAATGTTCAGGGCCATAGTCGCCCAAAACCCAACCATCGCCGTCAGCGAAATAAAGAAGGTTTTGGCAAATTGGCCTTCCTTTGCCCCGCCTGCTACGAATTGAGACGGTGCGGACAGCATTTCTCCGAAGCCGCCCGCTTTCACATAAGCCCATGCCAACAAAGCCAGACCCATGGCCAGTAATAATGGCGCGGCCATAGTCTCGAGCCAGCGAATACTTTCTGTGCCTTTTTTGATGAAATATAAATGCAAAGACCAAAACAGAAGAAAACAAACCGTCTGGGCGGCATCAATGCCTAAAACAGGCAAATCAGCCCCCGTAAACATATCGCCCGTAAGCGCGTTTAAGATCACATAAATAGCAGAACCGCCAACCCATGTATTGATACCAAACCAACCACACGCCACAAGCCCGCGCGCCAGCGCCGGAATTTTAGCACCTTTGGTACCAAAGGCCGAACGCAGTAAAACCGGGAACGGTACACCGTATTTCGTCCCCATATGCCCAATGAGCAACATAGGCACGACAACAATAGCATTACCAAGAAACACGGTCAGTACCGCTTGCCACCAATTCATACCCGCCGCAACAAGTCCGCCGGACAGCATATAGGTCGGCACACAGACAACCATGGCGATCCATAGGGATGCGTAAGACCACATATCCCAAGTGCGCTCATCGGCGCTCACGGGCGCCATGTCCTTATTATACAGTGTCGGGTCAGCGCCCTTGATTGGTTTACTCATAGCGTCCCCTTTATGGCTTTTCCCTAATGGTGTTCCCTTAGTGAAAAGCCTAATTATTATTTGCTCTCGGTCAGTTTCCCATATGCGTCCGGACGGCGGTCGCGGAAAAATTGCCAGAGATTACGCACTTCCTTGACCATAGACATGTCCAGATCGTGTATCAATAACTCGTCTTGGTCGCGGCTTGCTTCTTTTTCGATTTGCCCGCGCGGGTTGACGAAATAGCTCTGTCCGTAAAACTCACCGATATCCCATGGCTGCTCATGACCGACGCGGTTAATCGCACCGATATAACAGCCATTAGCAGCAGCAGAAGCGGGTTGCTCCAGCTTCCATAAATACTCAGACAGTCCAGCCACAGTCGCGGACGGATTGACGATATATTCCGCGCCGTTCAGAGCCAGCGCACGCCAACCTTCGGGGAAATGGCGGTCATAACAAATATAGACCCCGAGCTTGCAATATTTGGTTTTAAACACGGGCCAATTTGACTTACCCGGCTTGAAGAAAAACTTCTCCCAAAACCCCGAAACTTGCGGGATATGGGTTTTGCGATATTTGCCAAGATACTCACCGTCCGCGTCAATAACCGCAGCCGTGTTATAATAAACGCCCGTCACATCATCGGCCTCATAAATAGGCACAACGATAACCATATCGTATTTCTTGGCGTATTTTTGCATAAGTTTTGTTGTCGGCCCGTTCGGGATGGCTTCCGCCGCGTCAAACCATTTCACATCTTGGCTTGGGCAGAAATAAGGCTGGGTGAACACCTCTTGGAAACACAAAACTTGAACGCCCTTTTCGCCCGCTTCCTCAATATAGGGAATATGCGCCTCAATCATCGCTTTGGTAATCTCCGCAGGGGATTTATCAGTACTTTCTTTCAAGCCCATCTGGATGATGCCTGCTCTTAATTTAGTCATATTAAACTCCTATCTTATTCATTACTTTAGCCATTACTGGGAAAATTAAACTCTGCGCCTTTGCGAATGCCTGTGGACCAACGCGAGGTCACCGTTTTCAGGCGCGTGTAAAAATGCACGGCTTCAGGGCCGTAAATACCGTGGGCACCAAAGCTGGAGCGTTTCCAGCCGCCAAAACTATGATAAGCTACGGGCACGGGAATCGGCACATTAATACCGACCATACCGACTTTAATCCGCGCGGCGAAATCACGCGCCGCATCGCCGTCCCGGGTAAATATTGCCGTACCATTGCCGTATTCATGATCATTAATTAGGTTAACCGCTTGCTCGTAAGTATCAGCGCGCAGAACGCTGAGAACGGGGCCAAAAATTTCGGTCTTATAAATGCTCATATCTTGCGTGACATTATCCAGCAATGTACCGCCAATCCAGAAACCGTTTTCATAACCTTGCAGTTTCAGACCGCGCCCATCGATCACGACTTTCGCGCCTTCTTTTTCGCCAACGTCAATGAGACCAGCAATACGGTCGCGGGCTTCGCGCGTGATGATAGGTCCCATTTCGGCGTCTGGGTCCGTGCTTGGCCCAATTTTCATGGCCGCCACTTGTGGCGCTAATTTCTCAACCAGCTTATCCGCCGTTTCTTGACCAATCGGCACCGCAACAGAAATCGCCATACAGCGTTCCCCCGCAGAACCGAACCCAGCACCCATAAGTGCATCTGCGGCTTGGTCCAAATCAGCGTCCGGCATAATAATCATATGGTTTTTTGCCCCACCCAAAGCCTGCACGCGTTTGCCCGTCGCACAGCCGCGCGTGTAAACATATTCGGCAATAGGGGTCGAGCCGACAAAGCTCACGGCTTCGATGTCCTTGTGGTCGAGGATTGCATCGACCGCTGGTTTGCCGCCGTGGACAATATTCAAAACGCCGTCCGGGAAATCCGCTTCTTTCAACAATTCGTAAATCAGGTTTGCAGAAGACGGGTCACGCTCGGACGGTTTTAAGATAAATGTATTGCCGCAAGCCAGCGCCATTGGGATCATCCACAAGGGCACCATGGACGGGAAATTAAAAGGCGTAATGCCTGCCACAACACCGAGGGCTTGGCGCTCTGAATGGGTATCAATGTTAGACCCGACATTAGACGAAAAATTACCGTTTAGATGTGTGGGGATACCTGCGGCAAATTCCACCACTTCAAGGGCGCGCGTCACTTCACCCAAAGCATCGTCGTGGGTTTTACCGTGTTCCGCCGATAGAGTTTTCGCAATTTCATCTGCTCGTTTTGTCATAACCGCGTGCAGTTTAAACATGAGCCGCGCGCGTTTGGCAGGGGCAGTTGCACTCCATTCGGGGAAGGCCTTTTGGGCGGCTTTCACGGCTGCATTCACTTCGGCCAATTCGCCCAGAACAAGTTCCGCCGATTGCTCACCGGTCGCGGGATTATAAACCGCTTGCGTCTTGCCTGTGGAACCAGACATATATTTGCCGCCAATGATATGTTGAATGGTATTCATAAATTACTCTACAGTTTTCAGAATATCGCGCATGGTATCAAACATGAAATCGATATGAGATTCTTCGATGATTAACGGCGGTGAGAAGGCGATAATATCGCCGGTGGTACGGATCAGCAGACCTTTCTCATAAGCTTTCAAGAAAGCATCTGTAGCCCGCTTGGTCACTTTGCCTGGAATAGATTCCAACTCGACCGCGCCAATAAGTCCCATATTGCGAATATCTTTGACATGGGGCAGTCCGCGCAAGCCGTGCACGGCATCTTCCCAATAAGACCACAGCTCCGTACCTTTATTAAACAGGCCGTCTTGTTCATAGGTATCAAGCGTGGCGAGCGCAGCCGCGCAAGCCATAGGATTGCCCGAATAAGTATAACCGTGGAAAAACTCGATCAGCTCTTCGGGGCCTTGCATAAAGGCATCATAAACATGGTCATGAACAAACACCGCGCCCATGGGGATAACGCCATTAGCAATGGCCTTAGCCGTGCAAACAATGTCCGCTTCGATGTCGAAATAATTGGACGCGAACGGTTTACCCATGCGGCCAAACCCTGTGATAACCTCATCGAGGATAAGTAAAATACCGTGCTTTTTCGTGATGGCCCGCAAGCGTTCCAAATAGCCTTTGGGCGGCATAATCACACCTGCAGATCCTGCGATAGGTTCGACGATAACGGCAGCAATCGTTGACGGATCATGCAGGTCGCACAGACGCTCCAAATCATCCGCCAGATAGGCTCCGTGTTCAGGTTGCCCTTTGGTGAACAGGTTTTCTTCAATACCGTGTGTGTGGCGCAAATGATCAACACCCGCGACCAATGTACCGAACATTTTGCGGTTTGCGGGCATGCCGCCGACCGACATGCCGCCAAAATTGACGCCGTGATAACCTTTTTCGCGGCCAATCAAGCGAGTGCGGTGACCTTCGCCGCGCGCGCGGTGATAAGCGATAGCGATTTTCAGCGCCGTTTCTACACTTTCGGAGCCTGAATTGGTGAAAAACACATGGTTGAGATCGCCCGGCATAATGCCTTTAAGACGGTTGGCCAGTTCGAAGGCTTTGGGGTGACCGGATTGAAATCCCGGCGCATAATCAAGCTCTGCCACTTGCCGCTGAATAGCTTTGACGATACGCGGTTGGTTATGGCCTGCATTACAGCACCAAAGCCCTGAAATACCGTCCATAACTTGGCGCCCATCATGGGTGGTGTAATACATGCCGTCAGCGGCCACGAATAAGCGTGGGTTCTTCTTAAAAGCGCGGTTGGGGGTAAACCCCATCCAATAAGCTTCCATATCATTTGGCAAGGATGTGGTGGTTAAGGATGCTGTCATTTTGTCCCTCTTCTTATTCTTCTTCTTATCATTTTGGCACTTGCTTAACATTTTTAGGATGGTTCGGCCATGTCACATAGGGAAGATCGTTCTTGACCGGCTCCATAGTGATACAATCAGGAACAGGACAAACATGTTGGCATAAATTACAGCCGACACATTCATCTTCGACCACTGTAAATTCGCGGCCCGTTTCCGTCGTTTCTATGGTAATGGCCTGATGTGACGTATCTTCGCAAACAATATGACAACGCCCGCATTCGATGCATGCGTCCTTTTCGATCTTGGCTTTAAGATCGTAGTTCATATTCAGATCATTCCAATTCACAGTATTGGGCAGGGCTTTCCCGCGAAAATCATCAATGGTTTTATAACCCTTGGCATCCATAAAGTCTGAGAGACCTTCATTTAGGTCTTCGATAATTTTGAAACCATAGAGCATGGCAGCCGTGCAAACCTGCAAAGCATTTGCACCGAGCGCAATAAATTCCGCCGCGTCTTTCCACGTTGTGATACCGCCAATAGCAGAAATATCTAGGCCTTGTGTTTCTGCGGTGCGGGCAATTTCGGCGACCATATGTAAGGCGATTGGTTTGACCGCACTACCGCAATACCCGCCGTGTGATCCCTTGCCGTCCACCGTTGGTGTCGGCGCCATAGCCTCCAAATCAACATTGATGATGGAGTTGACCGTATTGATGAGGGCGACAGCATGAGCACCGCCTTTAAATGCGGCTTCTGCGGGCAGCAAAATGTCCGTGGTGTTCGGTGTTAGCTTGGTGAAGACAGGGATGTCGACGACTTCGCGCACCCAACGTGTGGTGTTCTCCACCAGTTCGGGGACTTGCCCAATGGCAGAGCCCATGCCGCGTTCACACATACCGTGGGGACAACCAAGGTTAAGCTCTATACCGTGCACACCGGAATTTGCTATCTTTATTGCCAAATCTTTCCAAAGTTCTTCTTCGACGGGAGCCATCATGGAACCAATAATGATGCGCTCAGGCCAGTTTTTACGTACTTGCTCTATTTCGCGTAAATTGACCTCCAATGGACGATCAGAAATAAGTTCGATATTATTGATGCCGTGAATACCTCGGCCTGTATCTTTGTGAACGCCGTAGCGAGAACTGACATTGACCACGGGTGGATCAGCGCCCAGCGTCTTCCACACGACCCCGCCCCAACCTGCGGTAAATGCGCGTTCTACATTATACTGTTTGTCAGTCGGCGGCGCAGAGGCTAGCCAAAATGGGTTGATGCTTTCTATGCCTGCAATGGTGCATCTAAGATCTGCCATTTATGCCTCCAACATTGCGTGAATTGCCTGTGCCGATTTCTTGCCATCTGCTACGGCTTGCACGGTGAGGTCTTCGCCCGACTGAATACAGTCCCCGCCCGCATATACATTAGGTAGAGACGTTAATCCGTCAGCATCAACCGCGATTTTCTCGTGCTCGATTGTCAGGCCAGTTAAATCACCTGATACCAATGTCTGCCCGACGGCTTTGTAGACGCGGTCTGCATTGATAGACAGTTTGTCGCCGCTACCCGTCAACACACCACCCTCAAGGCGCATATGTTCAAATTCTACGGATTTTACATGCTCCTCACCCGATATGGCCAGCGGGCTCACCCAATGTTTTATAACAACACCGTTGGTTGCGGCCAAATCTTGCTCCCACTCCGTCGCACCCATCTGGGACGGGCCGCGGCGGTACGCCAAGGTCACGTTTTCAGCGCCAAGACGCTTTGCCTGCACGGCCGCATCAATGGCCGTATTGCCGCCGCCGATAATGACCACATCATCACCGGGATTAATTTTAGACAGGTCGCCCGCTTGGCGAATGGTTTCAATGAAATCCAGCGCATTTGAGACACCGTCCAGCTCCTCCCCTGCTATACCGAGCGCACGGGGATTGGTGACACCGATACCAATAAAGACGGCATCATGTTTTCCATGTAAATCTTCCAACGAAAAATCACGCCCCAGAGCTTGCCCATTTTTAATATCTATGCCGCCAACTTCCAAAATAAATGCCACTTCTTTTGCGGCAAAACCTCCTGCCATCTTATAGGCTGCAAGGCCGTATTCGTTGAGCCCGCCCGCTTTGGGCTTGGCTTCATAGACAACGACATCATGCCCCCCCATCGCCAATTCATGAGCACAGGCAAGACCCGCTGGGCCTGCGCCAATGACACCGATAGTCTTACCAGTTCGCGCAGCGCGAACAAATGGATGAGAGGTCGCCGTTTCCATAAGATGATCTACGGCGCTGCGCTGCAACGCACCGATTTCAATGGGCTGATGTTCGCCGGTATTGAGCACACATTTTTCTTCGCACAATATTTCGGTCGGACAGGCCCGTGCACAGGTTCCGCCCATTATATTGGCGGACAAGATAGATTTCGCCGCACCCGTTAGGTTTTCAGTGGCTATTTGGCGAATGAATTTCGGAATATCGATTGAAGTTGGGCAGGCCGTTACACAAGGCGCATCATAACAAAACAGGCAGCGGCTAGCCTCTACTTGCACTTGCTGTGCATTTAAAGGCGGGTGTAAATCATCAAAATTGTCAGCAATCTCTTGTGCCGATAATGTTCCGCCTGTTTTACTGTGAACTGAACGTTCTCCCATTTTCCCTCCGCATACCATAAAAACATCATATTGTTAGCTGGCCTATAATTTTGTGTTACCAAAATAACGATAAAGCTTCAAGGTTCACGTCTTCATAAAATGAGACAAAACTACATCTAGACGGTACTGTCAAAAGAAACGCTAGATGTTTGTGGGCTATGATTTTTGTATGAAGCTGTGCTGCAGCTTCTCTCTATTCAACGGATGCTTCGTCTAGGTGCTATTTCCGATGTGTGTAATTTGCATATCCTACCACGTGCGCACAGTTACGGACAATTGGCCAACATGCTTTGCCCATTACGTTTGGCAAAAAAGTAGCTGTTTGGGCGGCTGAGAACCGCAGAAATAAAGCCCGTATGCAAGAGCTACAAAAACGTCTTGATCGCTCTGGTATTCTAAAGGGTGCTGTCGGCACTCATTTGGGATTAGGCCCGAAAGGTATTCTTGTGGAGCGTGAAGTCTCTACTCAGCTCGGTC
>Ga0209345_10005434_pt1 | contig 11800 bp, 8 predicted proteins | sample Cruoilmetagenom7_FD_187294 | JGI IMG/M metagenome (GOLD analysis project Ga0209345, IMG submission 187294) | Oil polluted marine microbial communities from Coal Oil Point, Santa Barbara, California, USA - Sample 7 (SPAdes) (version 2) | ecosystem: Environmental > Aquatic > Marine > Oil seeps ...
TTGATCTGAGTCGGAAACCGCCAGCGTCAAGGGCATTGATATACTCTGCGCGGCGCTGATGCTTTGTTGAATCAAGTCCTCCATTCCAGCATCCACAATGGCTTGATCCACGGCAATACGAAGATAGTCATCAAAGCCGTAACCCGAACCACCTCGGTAAATCTCTCTCAACCCTTCAAGGTTTTTTATGATGTTGTTTAAAGAGTGTTGGCTTCGATATGACTCAGCGGCTTCAGGGTTTGGGGTGGTCTCGCCCAGCGGGTCGGCCAGCTTGTTGTTTTGAATAACTTGTAATAGTTCCACCATGCTATTGACGAGCTCATCGATCGCCTCTTGTTCATCGGCAAACTCACCGCTATTTCCGGGGTTTGTTACCTCAGATGCGTAGCTATCTGTCCAGCGTTGATGCAATGTAGTCGCTGTTGTATGCAGATAGCTATTCACAGCGCTTAACAGGTCACAACGACGTGTGCCATCAATACTATTCAAGTCCGCCAAGGGGTCATCAACCGTTCCTGCGAACAATAAATACTCCATCAGCGGCAAGCCCTGTGATTGCACAGTGCTTGCCGCAATGAATATTTCATCAATGGTTGCGGTGCTGGCGACGATCTGCTCAGCGGCAACGGAAACTTTGTTGCCAGGGTCTGGCCAGAATTGAACGCTGAGCTGACGATTGCTTTCTTTCACAGGGCCAAAGCGTACGACTTGCAAAGTTGTCCAAGCGTCCATCGCCAACATCCAGCTTGTTTGCAAGGTAGAAAGTTCCTCTGCGGTACGGCTGCCAGCACTCACACTGCAAAAATTATCCACCTGCGTTTGCAGCGTCTCTAAGCGATTCTGTAATGTAAGGTGATTCGGAATAACTATGTGTTCAACAGCACTTTCCAGGATATGCCGTTGTGCAGCGGGGACACCTCCGTTGCTATCATGGTCCCCGCAGCCCCACAACACCGCTGCCATTACAGCGCTTACGACGGTGACTTTAAGCCATATTTTCATTTTTTCTTTACCTCAATAAAATTAAATTAGAGTGATTTAACAAACGCTAACAGAGCTTGTCGTTCAGATTTTTCCATTGCCACAAAGTCATTCCGCGCTTGTTGTGCTTCGCCCTCATGCCACAAAATCGCTTCGCTTACACTGCGGGCGCGACCGTCATGCAAATAAAACGTTTCACCTGAAACCTGTTCTGCCATGCTGATTCCCCACAGTGGCGTGGTACGCCATTCGCGCCCATGGGCCTCAAAATCGGGGCGGCCATCAGCCAGGCCTTCACCCAGGTCATGTAATAGCAAATCACTATAGGGCCAGATTTTTTGCTTGCTCAGCTCTACTTCTATGGCGTTTTGCGCGGTGATAAAACTGGGGGTGTGGCAGCCCTGGCAATTGGCCTGGTAAAAGAGTTCGCGCCCAACGAGAAGTTGTTCGCTCTTCCAGCTCCGGCGCTGGGGAATTGCTAACATGCGCCCAAAATAGGTGGTGGCATCGAGTAGTGTGCGGTTTATTTCGACACCATAGTTGGGGTCTACTCCGTCACGCGCGGCCAAACACTCAGACTGCTGTTGAGTGCAGGGCTGTTCTTTGAAGAGATCATTGGTAATACCAATGTCGCCACGAAATGCGCTTGCGACTTGTTGCAGCAGGCTCGGTTGATTCGCTTTATAGCCAAAACGACCCAGCACGGGGGCATTTTTTTCGCGATCCCACACGCGGTTTGGACGACCAGAGATGCCATCACCGTTGCTGTCCTCAGGGTCAGCATTGGCGATAACGTCCTGCTCTGAAACAGCTTCCAGCAGTCCTAAGCCGGCCAGCGGCGGAGCCATGCGCGGCGATATAAGCGTATCGGGATGAAGTGCGCCCCAGGCGGCATCACGTATTTTGTAGCTGGGTTTGCGTAAGACCCAGGGTTCACCATCGGTATATTGGCCGTTGATGGTTTTGTATTCCACATAGGGGACGGCTTCACCGATCACGCCATCACCTTCGGCAATGCCGTTTTCACGTGCTAGACCAAAGTCATTTTTAAGCGAAATACCGCGCACTTGAAGTTGCTCACCATACGTCGGCTCGGGCACCGCACCTTCTATCTTGCTCTTCCCTGGAATACTCAAGCGCAGAAACATTGAGTGCATCGGGTCACCTGCACTCTGTGGTGGCCGCCCTCGTCCACCGTTGGGGTGGCAAGCGATACAACTACGGGCATTAAATACAGGCCCCAAACCATCTCTATCAGTGGTGGCACTCGGTGCAGTCACCCATGGGTCGCGGAAAAAAGAGAAGCCAATATAAAAATCTTCCTGACGAACGAGGCTCAAATTGGCCATCGGTATAAGAAAGGAAGGCTTGCGGGGATTAACCGTTGTCTCGCCACCTGGGAATTGCTCTAAAGCATCGAGCGGGGGTGCGATATTCTTGCTGGTCTTGAATTCAGAACACCCTTGTAGCCCTAACAAAAAAGGAAACATGAGTGTCGCGATAATAAACGGGTTCATTGCAAACTGCCTGGCTAACGATACAAAATACGCTCGTGTCACTGGGTAATAAACGGGTTGAGGAAGGCATCAATCCGTAATTTGTCACTTATTCACAGGTGAACTGTTCAGTGTCCTGACACAAGTCACCCGTGGTCACACCCAAGGCTGCTATAGCATCTTCAATGACATTTGTTTGATTACGCAGTGCAGTGATGGCAGCAGTTACACGATCACGATCTACCTGACTACCGCCATTGGCAATGCTTTGAATTTGATTGTCGAAGGGATTGCCTGACTTTGCTTGCTCATCAATGGCCGCAATTTTGGTCATGGAGTCATCCAGCGCAGTTTGTAACTCGGCATTTAAGCTCGCGTCGGCTGCGATCAACAAATCGTCGATGCCAGGGCCGTCCACCACTGTACCGTCTACGCGGGTGTAGGTGCCGGTGTAGGTATTCACGATCCCTTGAGCATTGGTGAAGATGTCACGATGAGTGTTATCGCTGAAGCAAGAGTGTTCGTCTTCCTGAGAGTCCGTGGCTAGGGCGATATTCATGCGCTCACCGGCCAATTCGCCAAAACTGAGACGGCCCATGGCTTCCAGCATTTTGGCCAGTGAAGTATTGCCACCCGCGACAAAATTATCATAGTGACTGCCTGTGCCTGCTGGGTCCCAAGCGGTTTGTATCGGTGTCAGGTCATCCACCAGTAAATCGCTGGCTGCGGCCAGATAGTCTTTACGGCGTTCACACACGCTATCGGTTTCAGTATTTGGCACACCGCTGGCATTCAAGCCGCTGGTGCAGCCGCCACTGGTATTGTAATCAGACACTGGGCGTTGACCACCCGACATATCGCGTGATGACGTCCATGAATGAACACCTTGGTTCAAATCCTGCCCCCACAGCAGGAATTCAATCGCGTGGTAGCCTGTGGCAATATTCGCTTCGTTTTCGCCTGCCTCATTCAAACTCGCCAATGTCGCTTTATCAATTGTGATGCTCGCATCGGCAATAATGTTATTGGTCACGGTACCCGGCGCTCCAGTCCCTTCATCGCCATCCGTTGTGCCTGTTGCCACGTAATCGATTAACGCTTCACCCAAGGGCCAAGCATTAAGACGACCTTCCGGCCCCTCACCTTCCACCATATTGCCGGCATCATTCAGGTTGTCGATGGGGCCTTCACGAAAACGATAGACCTCACTTAAACCGTAGGGCTCACGGGCGGCCAGCCACAGCATTTTCAATGCGCTCAGATCCGCATCGGTGGGGACGTCTTTGGCCACGAAAGCATTAATGGCTGCCTTCAGGCTGGTAGCTGTTGTTACTGCGTCGCTATAAATGGCGTGTGCCATTTTGGCGTTTTGCGTTAAGACTTCCGTGACGGTAACGGATGCATCAGTCGATGTATTATTCGCAGCATCGTTTTTATTGTCGTCATTACAACCGGATAACAGCACTGCTGAAATAGCAGAGCTCGCTGCGATCTTAATAAATGGGGTTAGGGACTTCATGAATAAACTCTCCTGGAGTGGATAACAACAAGGAGAGTGAGTAACGCGGACACAGCGGGACTCTGTGGCGAGACACTGCCTCTCCCTTTTTTCTAGTTAGCAAAACAAATGTCTGGCTAACCCACGTGAAGGGGGGTGGCTGGCGAAATTACTGCAAATAGTAATCATTCTCATTATTGTTTGCAAGGTCAATATCAGGATCATAACCCCACAAACCTTGCTATCTATTGCTTAACAGCCTCGTCTAAGAAATCCAGCTTATCCAACCCCGCTTGCTGCACCGCCGTCATCACTTTAGGTTTGACCACCGCTTGGATTGCCACGGCGCCGGTTGGTAAAGTGCACCAGCAAGAAAGAACAACAGCATTAAAGCAAATAAATAATAAGTACTATTATCTTCCTCAATTTCGCTTTGCTGTACCTGCTCCATTAAGCCAAAGCCAAAGCCAAAGCCAACGGACTTGATATATTCCTCAAGGGCCTCATTCTTGGTAGGTACATAAAGTTTGTTCGCTAGATCGATGTAAGTTTCCACCAGTTCCTTGATGGTCGCTTCATCGGTTGCCAAGTACTCTTTACGGGTTGCTTCCACCATGCGTTTAATCATTTGCGCCAGGGCGTGTGCATCGTTTTCTAGGGTTAATCGTATGCCCCAAACGCAAATCAAGATTTGTTTTGTCGCCGGCCACGCCTCCCATTTCAAAGCTTGGTTTGTCTAGATCAAAGCCTTCCCGTTGGCGCAAATTGGCGCTGGCAGAGACAGATCAGTCACCGCGAATTACACTGGCATTGGCAGCCAAGTCGCGCACACTGAACTCTGCACGATCTTGCAGATTGCTATCAACTCTAAAGGGTGGTAAGAATGATTTGCATTTGCAAAATAGTCAGAATTCGTCTCCGAATTGATTGCATGTGAAACACAAATCCGGGAGAGTGCGATTTGTTGACATAGTAAATGTGAATCATTATCATTTGCGACAGATAGAGCATCCCTTTGGTTCGAATATGTCAGCACGCTCAAAACAATCGCGAACCAGCAACAGCCCGTCCAGCTTCCGGCACCGGAAACTCTGGAACCTTGAAGGTCGTTTCATTGGAGTGTTATCGGTACCTGCTTAAGTCTAAATGAGCGGCGGCGACTCGGTCGAAAAATGGGTGTCTCCAAGGACATTTTGGCCGATGATTACCAATTTCTCATTACCTTTGTTGGAATCATTGATGAACGATCGGGGCGCACGCTACTGATCAATAAACATCTCGACAGAAAATATCGGGAAACCATCCGCAGGTTCAGCAACACCCTTGATCCGAAAGCAGTAGATGCCCTCTGGCGAGAGGGGCTATCCAGTGGGGAGATCGCCCCAACTACTGGGCGCTAACGCCCCATCCTTGCGCTTCTGAAGAGTTGCTGCTCCATGCCTTCAGCAAGGTGCACATGCTCTCCCATCTGGCTGGTGCATCCATCCGTGTCGATATGCAGCAGCCGGTCAAGCTTCGGCGTTACCTTCCTGAGTTGGAATAACAATTGAAAGCGCAACAGCAAGATGCTCAGTGAAAAGCCCTTGCAGCTACTGCCCCAATTCAATAATCCGGCTATGTTCACCCGGGGGTGCATGAAGCAGCGTCGGCCCTTAGTACTTTGTCGGAGTGTCGCGTCGGTAGCCACGAATTGTTTGAGGGCAGGTAGGAGGTATTGATCGAACATGCAGGTCAAGCCTACCGGCTGCGCATTGCGCGGTAGAACAAGCTGACTCTAACCAAATAGTCAACTGAGAGCATGATTAGGACTACCCAATGCAAATTAATGAAACGAATGACAAAGCCCCTTTCCCTCTGGCGATGGCGCAGGAGGGTGAGAAGGTAAATATATCTCTGTTATGTGGTGGCAAGGGCCTGGAGAAGCGGCTGACATCATTGGGGCTGAATGTCGGTAGTGAACTGACTGTCTTGCAACGGCAGGGAGGTAATCTGGTGGTGATTCGCGGCGAGACACGGGTGGCTCTGGGACTAGGCATGGCACAAAAGATCATGGTGACTGCGCAGCAATGAATATACAGAGAATAAATACTGGGGAGCTAAAAAGATGTCGAAGAGCTTGAGAGACATGGCCGTGGGAGATAGCGGTCGCATAGTGGGGTTCGGGGAAGGCAGCAAAGCTTATCGCAAGAAGCTGTTGTCCATGGGCTTGACGCCTGGGGAGAAGTTCAGTGTTACCCGGTTTGCCCCTATGGGAGACCCGGTGGAGATTCAAGTGCGCGGTTATAGCCTGAGTCTGCGCAAAGAAGAGGCGGAAGCCGTACTGGTTGAGAGGTAGTAGGTCATGAGCAATCACTTCATAATCGGAGTAGTAGGAAACCCCAACTGCGGCAAGACTACTCTGTTCAATACGCTGACTGGCGCCAAGCAGCAGGTAGGCAATTGGCCGGGCGTGACCGTTGAGCGCAAGACAGGCTACTACACCTTTGAAGACGCTGAGTTCCAGTTGGTGGACTTGCCTGGCACCTATTCGCTGGATATTACAGAAGAGAATGTCTCCATTGATGAGCAGATCGCACGGGACTATGTAGTAGCGGAGCGTGAGGCGGATCTGATCATTAACATCGTCGATGCCTCAAATCTTGAGCGCAATCTTTACCTGACATCACAACTTCTGGAGATGAAGGTTCCGTTGCTAGTGGCACTGAATATGATGGACGTGGCCAAGGAGCGGGGTTTTAAGATCGACGTGGATGGGTTGGCGCAACGACTGGGCTGTCCGGTGATCCCTGTCATTGCCTCTACTGGCGAAGGTGCGGAAGTGCTGAAAGGTTCGATCCTTGAAGCGGCCAGGAGTGAGTCCGTACCCGAACAGCAGGTCACTTATGACCCGGCCATCGAACAGGCGGTTGCGCAATTGCTACCCGCGATCGAAGCCACTGCCGTCAAGCACAATTCTGATCCTCGCTCACTGGCAGTACGCATGCTGGAAGGTGATACGTTGGCTCTACGTATGGCGGATGACAGCATTGGAAAAAAACTGGCTGCTCTGCGGGGGGAGACAGAAGAGGCTCTGGGTGATGACATTGATATCAGTCTGGCCGATGCCCGTTATGGGTTCGTTAATCAGGTGACGGGTGATACCGTACACAGGAAGAGCTTGGTCAAACGCAGTACCTCGGACAAGATCGATCGTATCGTACTGAACCGGGCGCTGGGTATCCCCATCTTTTTGGTGGCGATGTACCTGATGTTTATGTTCACTATCAACATCGGTGGATCTTTTATCGACTTCTTCGATATCTTCACCGGTACCATCCTGGTGGATGGTTTGGGCGAGTTGATGACCAGCTTGGGCTTGCCGGAATGGCTGATATTGTTGGTGGCCGGCGGTTTCGGTGGTGGCATTCAGGTGGTGGCCACCTTCATCCCGGTGATAGCCTTCCTCTATCTGTTCCTGTCGGTGCTGGAGGATTCCGGCTACATGGCACGTGCGGCCTTCGTTATGGATCGTGTCATGCGCGGCATCGGCCTGCCGGGTAAGGCATTCGTACCGCTGATCGTGGGTTTCGGCTGTAATGTGCCTGCCATTATGGCCACCCGCACTATGGAGCAGGAGAGGGATCGTATTATGACCATTGTCATGTCGCCCTTTATGTCTTGTGGTGCACGGTTGCCTGTCTATGCCCTGTTTGCTGCTGCTTTCTTTCCTAGTAGTGGTCAGAACGTGGTCTTCGGCCTCTACCTGATCGGCATCGCGGTGGCGATGATGACCGGGCTGATCATGAAGAGTACGCTGCTGCAGGGGCAAGCTACCCCTTTTATTATGGAGCTGCCTCCCTACCATGTACCAACAGTCAAAGGTGTATTGATACGCACTTGGGATCGAACCAAGAGTTTTGTATTCCGTGCAGGTAAGATCATTGTGCCGATGGTGCTGGTGCTTAACGTGCTCAATGCCGTCGGCACCGATGGCTCCTATGGTAACGAAGATAGTGACAAGTCAGTGTTGAGCGGGATCGGCCGTACCATTGCACCCGTTTTTTCACCCATGGGCATGACTGAGGAGAACTGGCCAGCAGCGGTGGGTATATTCACCGGTGTGCTGGCGAAAGAGGCGGTGGTCGGCACCCTCGATGCACTTTACGGTGAATTGGCTAAATCGGATGCTGCGGCTGCTGGCGTTGAGGTCGAGGAAGAGGCTGACTTCGATTTATGGGAAGGCATCAGTGAGTCATTATCCACCATCCCAGCCAACTTGGGAGATGCCATTGGCACCTGGGGCGACCCGCTTGGGCTGGACGTGGGCGATGTGAGCAGTTCCGAGGTCGCGGCCCAGGAGCAGGAGGTGTCTGCCGGCACTTTCGGTGCCATGGTTGTACGTTTCGACGGCGCTGCCGGGGCCTTTGCCTATCTGCTGCTGATCCTACTCTATTTCCCCTGTACTGCGGCAATCGCCGCTATTTACCGAGAAACGAATATGGGTTGGACCTTGTTTGTTGCCGGCTGGACCACCGGCCTGGCCTACATGGCCGCGACTATCTACTACCAAGCTGCCATATTCACCCGACACCCTGGAACCTCCCTGGCCTGGATTGCAGGCATGGTGGCAATATTCCTGTCTGTTGTTCTGTCGTTCCGCTATTCGGGGCGCAGCCAGCCACACCCTTGGGGTCAGCATGAGCGGACCTGACAGGAGAATAATATGATCCTTTCCGAACTACGTGATTACCTGAAGGCCAATCGACGCGCTGCATTGATCGATATGGCCTACCGTTTCGATACCGACCCAGAGGCCCTGCGCGGCATGCTGGAAAAGTGGGTGGCCAAAGGCCGGGTGAAAAAGCTGCCACAGGGAACAGAGTGCGGCGGTGGTTGTTGTAAATGTGACCCTGCAACGACTGAAATCTATGAATGGGTGAGGAGCGACCGTTTGTCCAGTGGATAAATGTAGTGTGACGAACGCATCGCTGAGGGTGAGTGGCGGGATAGGAGCCACGAACGAAAGGCCATGGAAGACCGTCCTGGGTTTCGAGCGGAGCAGAGGCCGCGTAGCGTAGAAGGCGAGACTGGAGCTGATTAATGGCAGCAAAGTTGCGCCATGGATGGCTAGCACTGACTTGGAAGATCGGTGTGCAGCGTGTGCCCGAGGATTGGGAAAACTTGAGATGGTAGTGGTGCGGCTTCTTTGCGTGAGTTAGCTCCCGCAAAGAAAGTATCAGTAATCTATGGGTTGGACGTAACAATTTGAAATATATGGTGGGCCCGGAGTGATTCGAACACTCGACCAATGGATTATGAGTCCACTGCTCTAACCAACTGAGCTACGGGCCCGAAAGCCCCGCTGGAGCGGGGCGAAAGGGAGTGGATTAATTGTTATCCAAAAAACTTTTCAGGTGATCGGAGCGAGTAGGGTGACGCAGTTTGCGCAGGGCCTTTGCTTCAATCTGGCGGATACGCTCACGGGTAACATCGAACTGTTTGCCCACTTCTTCCAGGGTATGATCCGTGTTCATGTCAATGCCAAAGCGCATGCTGAGTACCTTTGCTTCTCTTGCCGTAAGGCCTGAAAGAACATCGCGGGTCGCTTCGCGCAAGCCTGAAATGGTGGCTGAGTCTGATGGCGATTCGATATTCTGGTCTTCAATAAAATCACCAAGATGGGAGTCTTCATCATCACCGATGGGGGTTTCCATGGAAATGGGCTCTTTGGCAATTTTAAGTACTTTGCGTACCTTGTCTTCTGGCATTTCAAGCCGCTCTCCCAGTTCTTCCGGGGTGGGCTCTCTGCCCATTTCCTGAAGCATTTGTCGTGAAACCCGGTTGAGCTTGTTGATGGTTTCTATCATATGTACGGGAATACGGATGGTGCGGGCCTGGTCAGCAATGGAGCGGGTGATGGCCTGCCTGATCCACCATGTTGCGTAGGTGGAGAATTTGTATCCGCGTCGGTATTCGAATTTGTCCACGGCTTTCATCAGGCCGATATTACCTTCTTGAATCAGGTCAAGGAACTGCAGGCCGCGGTTGGTGTACTTCTTGGCAATAGAAATAACCAGGCGGAGGTTGGCTTCCACCATTTCTTTTTTGGCGCGGCGTAGCTTGGCTTCTCCCAAGGACATGCGTCGGGTAATTTCTTTGATTTCTCCAATGGCTTCAAAGCCGCAGGCTTCGATGGTTTGGGCCAGTCGCGCTTGGCTTTTAAGGACTTCTGCACGAACAGAGAGAAGTCGCTGAGCCAGGACGGTATCTGCCTTGGTAATTTCCTGGTCAAGCCATTCCAGGTTTGTTTCATTGGCTGGGAAAGTACTAATAAAAGTTTTGCGCGGCATGCGGGCTTTGCGCGTGCAAAGGTTCATGATAGTGCGCTCTTCTTTGCGAATGATATCCAAGGTATCACGCACTTCCATTACCAGTTTGTCGTAAACGCGCGGTATAAACTTGAATACTGAGAAGTTTTCAGCCAGCTCCAGTTTGGCAGCATCGGTTTTTTTATTTTCCTTGCCGTGCTTTTCAAAGGCTTTGTGGTATTTCTGGTAGGAGTCACGGAGCGTGTTGATGCGTTCTTGTGCAAATACAGGGTCTATGCCGCCGTCAAAGGAATCTGTCTCGTCTTCTTCGGACTCAGATTTTTCAACTGGAGCTGTAGTTGGAGGCGGAGCCTGGGGAACCTTCTCGTCCAGATAACCAGACATAATATCGTTAAGGCGCTTTTCTTCATCATCCACTTTGTCGAATTGAAGAATGATGCTTTCAACGGCTCCTGGCCAGTTTGCGAGTGCAGAAAGAACCTGTCGCATACCATCTTCAATGCGTTTGGCGATTTCGATTTCGCCTTCGCGGGTAAGCAGTTCAACGGTGCCCATTTCGCGCATATACATGCGCACCGGGTCAGTGGTGCGGCCTGGTTCGCTCTCTACAGAGGCAAGTGCAGCAGCGGCTTCTTCGGCAGCAATTTCATCGGTGCTGTCGGAAGCGTCGTTCATTAACAGATCGTCGGCGGCCGGGGCATTTTCAAATACCTGAATGCCCATATCGTTGAGCATGCCGACGATATCTTCTACTTGGTCAGGTTCGGAGACAGTTTCAGGAAGGTGGTCGTTGACGTCTGCATAAGTAAGGAAGCCTTGCTCTTTACCTTTGGCGATAAGTTCTTTAAGCTGAGACCTACGTTGTTGCTGTTTGGAAGAATTGTCAGTCATTTAGGCTGCTGCTCTCAGTGGGTTAGTTAACCGATGGGAGATTGGTCTGTTTCTGCGTTTTCAGGTTAGCCGCGCATTCTAGCATGCGCCAACTTTATTCTCTAGGGCACCTCTGAATAATTCATGAGCACGTGCCCTGCATCCAAAACCCCGTCCTTTTTGATCACCCTTCCGCTCCTTCTGTATTAATAAGCTGCTTTTTAAGTTCAAGCAGCGCTTTTAACTTTGCCCCATCCTTTGAGCTGCTTTCTCGGTCTGTTTTGATCTGTTTTTGAATGGCCTGGGCTATGTGTAGTTTCCTTAGCTGCTGAACGGCCTCGTCGATCTCCAGCTCTGCACCGTCATTGCAGAGCAAAAACTCTTGTGCCGCGAGCTTGGCTAACTGGCTACCCTCCGGCGTGTCATGCCAAAACCCCAATAACGCGGCTGTGCTGATGTTGGGAGTATTTTGGAGGCGCTCCAGTACGCTGATAAGCATGTTGGTATGGCTTAGGTTGAGTTCGCGCAACTCTTCGGGTATTCCTATTGATTGGGCTTTTTCAGGTAATTGCAATAAAAGCCGGATGGTTTTATAAGCAAGTCGCTGGGCTGGGCCGTTATCCCTTGCTTCCTGAATGTGATTTTGC
>Ga0209345_10005435_pt1 | contig 11800 bp, 11 predicted proteins | sample Cruoilmetagenom7_FD_187294 | JGI IMG/M metagenome (GOLD analysis project Ga0209345, IMG submission 187294) | Oil polluted marine microbial communities from Coal Oil Point, Santa Barbara, California, USA - Sample 7 (SPAdes) (version 2) | ecosystem: Environmental > Aquatic > Marine > Oil seeps ...
CAGACCGACATCCAAGGTCAGAGCTATTCATTAGCTCCATTTTGAAATATGGCTAAGCCCAAGTTATGCCCCTGTAAGTCGCACCAGGGCGGGCCACCACTCCAATACTCCAAAAAAAGATGTCTATAAACAATCCCCTTCCAAGGGTAACCCAAAGCCGGGTTCAAAGGATCCGGATTCTTTACAAATTCTTTTCGTGTTTTCGTCCTTTCGTGCTTTCGTGATTAACGTCTTTCTAATTTTGTATTTTCGTGTTTGTTCATAAAAACGGCATCCTATGCCATGTACGTGAAAAATAACCATTTTTTCTGCATCCATGTCAAGTTGATTCGTGTTCCACACCCGATCCTTGACAAATGCGCCTTTTTTGGGCAAAAGTGCATATCCCGTTGCTAAAGATAGTTTTGGCAGTAAAAAGCCTGGCCCTGAGGACCAAGTCTCAAAAGCCGAGTGATGAAATGAGAGAAAACATCGACCTGCTCTTTATCCATGTACCCAAATTCTCTGGTTATTATCGGCCCTATGGCAAATACATGACAGTCAACCTCCTGCCTATGGGAACCTGGGCGCTGGCTGACCTGGCAGCGCGGCGCGGGTATGATACCAGGATACTGCACCTGGGACTGGAGTGGATAGAAACAGCCAGTTTTTCTGCCCTGCCCTACCTTGAGAACAAAAAAATCCGCGTAGTGGCCATCCCTCTCCACTGGCATCAGCAAACCTATAATGCCATTGAAACGGCAAGGGAGATAAAGCAGGCGCGACCGGAGATATTTATTGTGCTGGGCGGCTATACCGCCAGTTATTTCCACCGGGAAATACTTGGCAATTTTCCTCAGATAGATGCCGTGATACGCGGTGACGCAGAAACACCGCTCCCGTCATTAATGGAGGCCCTCAAATGGGGGAAAGATCTGCACACGGTCCCTAACCTCACCTGGAGAGATGACGCGGTAATCAGGGAAAATCCCCTGTCATACGTTGCCTCTGCCCAGGATCTGGAGATGGCTTCATATGCAAATCTCAAACTCCTGAAGGACGGCAGAGCCTACATGCGTCTTATGGGAATGCCCTTTGTATGGTCCAAGGGGTTTTCAAGGGAGAAAAACAGAAAGCATTTCCATCTGGGCCACAACGTGTTCTTTCTTAACACCGGCAGAGGATGCCTGGGAAACTGTACCTGGTGCGGTGGCGGAGCAATGGCCCAGCGCAGAGTAAACGGCAGAACCGGGGTGATCTTCCGATCTCCTGAAAAGGTAGTAGAAACAGCGGCGGAAGCAGTGGCATTGGGTTATGAAATGATACATATTGCCTTTGACCCTGGGAGGGAGGCAGAAAAATATTACCTGGAACTATTCTCGCTTATCCGGAAGAATGGTCTGCGGGTAAAATGTTATTTTGAGTCCTTTTCACTGCCTTCAGATTTTTTTCTGCAGGCATTTGCCGAGACATTTGAAACAGCAGGCTCCGTTATCGCCATTTCTCCTGAGTCGGGTGATGAGCAGATAAGACGCCATAACAAAAGTTTTTCTTTTTCCAACAGTGCCTTGCTGAAAACGATTTCTCTGGCTGAACAGCTCAGAATACGAATAGACATGTTCTTTTCCATGGGGATACCGGGAGAGACGTATTCCGATCTTGCCAGAACCGCTGCCCTGAGAAGGCGGATTAGGAGGAGTTTCAAAAACATCGGGAGAATCTGGACATCTCCCATACCCATGGAACCGGCTGCCCCCTGGTACTGTGAACCCGATGCATTCGGCATTGTCTCTGAGAGGCAATCGTTTGCAGATTTTTTCAGAGCAAGTTCACCGGACGGTGGCGGACTGGGCTATTATATCCCCGATTTTCTAGGAAGAGACCATAATCTGAATGCAGTTGACTTTGAAAGACTGCTGCGAAAGGCCAAATGCCGGCGCCACTGTTCACTGCACCCCAACCCGAATAAAACCAGTTCGCCCTTTTTGGGACGCCTGTACTGCCACTACCTGAACTGGGCAACTGGGAGACGACCGTGGATAACATAAAAATCGTAGATGGCACCTTGAGAGAGGGAGAACAGACCCCGGGGGTCATTTTCACAACGGATGAGAAACTGCAGATCGCCCGGGAACTGGACCTGACAGGCATCGAACTGCTGGATGTGGGGATGCCGGCTGTGTCTGCAGAGGAAAGAGAAGCCATATCCGCGATTGCTGCTGAAGGGCTCAACGCATCCGTCGGTGTATCGGTAAGGATAAGACATGAAGAAATCGATCAGGCCGCAGGCTGCGGCGCCGATGAGATCTTTCTCATCTGTCCTGTCAGTCATCTCCACATAAAAAGCCGCCTCGGGATCGATGAGAACAGCTTGAAAAGACTGACCGAAGATATGATTGGCTACGCCAGAGACAAAAAGATGGCCGTCAATCTCGTTGCTGAGGATGGTTCCCGCGCGGATATCTCCTTTCTGATCGATATGTTGTGTCAGGCTCATGAAATGGGGGCACAGTGTGCATTTATCTGCGACACAGTGGGGATTATGGAGCCCTTTGGCATGAAAACCCTGATAGCCCGGATCAAGGAGGCCGTCCCTCAAAACATGACTCTGGGAGTGCATTGCCACAACGATTTCGGACTTGCCACGGCTAACACCCTGGCCGCCATGGAGGCCGGTGCTGTCTGTCCATCCGTCACTGTTAATGGACTCGGTGAACGGGCCGGAAATGCCCCGCTCCACGAGGTAGCTGTTGCCATAGAGAAGATTTTCCAGCGAAATCATGGAATTGACATGCAGCGGCTCTATGGTCTTTCCAGACTGGTGGAGCATTGTTCCGGGATTTTTATTACACCTCATACGCCCATTGTCGGGCTGAATGCATTTCGTCATGAATCAGGAATCCATGTGGACGGGATATTGAAAAACAGTGAGACTTATACCGGGCTGGATCCCAGCGATGTGAATCGATCTCCTGTTTTTGTCCTGGGGAAACACACAGGCACCCAGACCATACGGCATCTCCTGCAGCACCGTGGGTACGACGCTGATGAAGAGGACCTGAGAAAGATCCTCAATTTGGTTAAAGAGCGGAAAACAGAAGAAGGGAAGGACGAAATAAAGCGGATGGCCGGAAAGATCGGCGCGTTTTACGAGCAATGCCTTACCTTCCCCCTGGAGTCTTTCTGGAAAATCGTGAAAGAGGTGCTGGATAAAGATGGGTAAAGGACTTTCAGGTGCGATCATTGAGCAGCATGCTGATGGAAAAAAAGAAGGTGAATTCCTGCGGGTATCCGTTGACTTCGTGCTTCTCCACGACCCCCTTCTTGCCCTCTTATTGCCGGAGCTGAAAGAACTGGGAAGAAGCATCCTGGACAAAACCAAGTTACTGGTGACAGTGGATCATTTTGCACCACCGTCGACAATTGAACGGGCCAATATTGTAAAGCAGGTCCTCACCTTTGTTGAGGAGGAACAGATTCCCAACTGCCTTGTCTATCAGGGAATCTGCCATCAACTCCTGGCTGAGGGGGATTGGGTTCATCCAGGGATGCTTGTGCTCGGGACCGACTCACACACCACAACTGCGGGAGCCCTGGGCTGCCTGGCAACAGGCATGGGTTCTACTGATATCCTTTACACCCTTGTCACCGGAAAAACCTGGCTGCTTCTCCCTAAGGCGGTTCATGTGGATCTTTCCGGAACACTGCCTCCTTACATTATGGGCAAAGATATTATCCTGGAGCTTTTAGAAGGCGCTGGCGAGAGCGGCTTTCTCTATCAGGCAGTGGAATTTTATGACCGGGACAGCGCCGTTCCCATGGATGACAGGTTTTCCATATGCAACATGGCGGTTGAGGGGGGAGCAAAAAACGGGCTTTTTTTCCCTGATGAGGTCACCCGAACCTACATCCGGGAAAGAGGGGGACAAAGAGAACCATGGTTTCAGTTTCCTGAGAAAGAACCCGCCTATGATAATAAAATCAAGATGGATCTCTCCCGCCTGAATCCAAAGGTGGCACTCCCGCACAGCCCCGCCAACGTTTGTGATGTGGAAGATGCCAAGGGAGAGGAGATCGACCAGGTCTTTATAGGTTCCTGCACCGGAGGAAGGCTCAGGGATCTGAAGGTAGCGGCAGGGATACTCAGAAACAGGAAAGTGGCCAAAGGGATAAGGCTTCTGATTGTACCAGCCTCCCAGGACATCTACAGAAATGCTATTGAAAAAGGTTACATCCAGGATATCCTGAACGCAGGCGGAACCATTCTCAATCCAAGCTGCGGATTGTGCGGGGGCATCGACAAAGGGATATTGGCCGCTGGTGAAACATGCATCAGTACCTCCAACAGAAACTTCCAGGGCAGAATGGGGGACCCTGCATCTCGGGTGTATCTTGCCTCTCCGCTGACCGCAGCCGCCACTGCTCTGAGGGGTACGATCACTGACCCCCGGGAGGTATTATAATGGAAAAAAACGGGAATATATCCGGCAGGGTCTGGCGTCTGGGCAATCATGTCAATACTGATCTTCTCCATCCCCCTTCCTGGTTCAGCCTGGACGAGGAAAAGATGAAGAATGGTTTGAGGGTGGGGATGGAGCGTCTTGAAAGGAAGGATGTCCCGGGTGACTCTCGTGATGAGTTGGTAATAATTGTGGCTGGTGAAAATTTCGGGTGCGGTTCAAGCCGTGAGACATCTGTCAGGGCGCTGTTCGCCATTGGCGTAAAAGCAATTGTCGCCCAATCATTTGCCAGGATTTTCTACCGGAGTCTGGTCAACCGCGGCATTGCCCCGCTCGTGTGCAGGGAACTGCATGACCGGATCACGGACGGCGAACTGATCCGGATCATCATGGACAACCAATGTATTGTTTTAAACAACAGAGAGCAGATCCCTTTTGACCCTTTTGACCCCCACATAAAAAAAATACTTGCGTGTGGCGGCCTCATACCCTATTTGAAAAATGAGTGTGAATCAGAAACATAATAATGTTGCCTTTTTATATCCCGGACAGGGCTCACAGCATGTTGGCATGGGCCTGTATCTGTATGACGGCTATCCCGAGGCCAGAGAAAAATTCAAGCAGGTTGATAATCTGTTGGGCTTTTCTCTGAGCAGCCTTTGTTTTGAGGGTCCTGAAGAAAAACTCAATCAAGATCTTAACGCTCAGTTGGCGACTTATGCCGTCAGCTGCATAACAACCGATATACTAAAGTCAAAAGGCGTGTTTCCTGATGTAACCTCCGGTTACAGCTCGGGTTTTTATGGTGCAGCCTATGCAGCGGGCTGTTTTGATTTTGCCCGCGGCCTCGAGATTGTCAGACGCGCAGGCGAAATTCTTCTTGATGAAGGACAAAAAACAAACGGAAGCATGGCTGTTATTTTCGGTTTGCCTATTGAAAAGGTAGAAAACATTTGCCAAAGGGCAGGAGACGTGTGGACTGCCATCCGAAACACCCCGCGTCAAACGCTTATCTCAGGTACAACGACTTCAGTTGAAAAGGCCCTGGAAATTGCACTTGATGAAAAGGCCCTGGACGCCTATTCCATATCTGTTGCAACTGCCTATCATTCCAGGCTGGTGAAAGGGAGCGAAGAACGACTTTTGCAGGACGTCAAGGATGAACACCTGAGCGATCCTCAGGTTCCGCTTGTGTCATACCTTTCGCTGAACTTTGTTTCTGATAAGACGGCGCTAAAAAATATTATGGCTGCTCAGCTGAGCCGTCCGGTCTTGTGGGTTGATTTGGTCAGAAAACTGGGAAACCGCAACAGATTAATGATTGAGGTCGGACCCGCTGCAGTGATATCCCGGACTGTCATATGGATAGACAGGCGCATTGAAATCATCAGCACTGCCAAAGAAAGAGGCTTAAAAAAAGCCGTTAAACGATATAGGGCTTTGAAAAGCCAGTAGATAATCAGGGTCCTGAGGATCTGGCTTTTGGTTCACCCCGGCGGTGCATACATTGCCACACAGTCTTTATAAGTGAACTAAAGTGCCTAAAATGAGCTAAAGTTATGGTGCGCTTCGCGATCAATTTTGATATATTCAGACATTCACTCTAATAAACAGTTTTGCGAAGCAATCATTTTATTTTCTCTTTCAAATGACTGCGCGATAAGCGCACTCCTTAACTTTAGATCATTTTAGGCACTTTAGTTAACTTTAGATCACTATACAGCCCTATCAAGCACGGCAGACCCATTGCCCGCTGAACCCAGAAGGGCGGGAGTTTTTAAGGCCCAAGAAATATGGCAAATAAACCCATATACGATTCTTCCTTTATCAAAGAACTGCTTCCTCACCAAAGCCCTTTTCTTTTTGTTGACCGGGTCATGGAAATAAAGGCAGATGAAAAGATCGTAGCAGAAAGAGATTTGCTGCCGAATGAGACTTTTTTTGCCGGCCATTTTCCGGGCAGGCCCCTCATGCCGGGAGTTCTTGTTACAGAAGCCCTGGCACAAACATGCGGTCTGCTTCTGGGGCTGTCGGCCATGGAAGGAGATCATCATGCGGGTGAAAGAATTCCAGGCTACTTCCTTGCCAGTGTAAATATGAAATATTTGACACCGGCCAAACCCGGGCAGACCCTTCGCCTGGAAGCAGGCCTTGTGAAAGGCTACGCCGGGCTGTTCCTTTTTGATGTGGCCGCATTTGTGGAAGATACCCAGATTGCAAAAGGGAAACTGGCGCTGGCTGAAGAAAGGGAATAGTAAAAAGCTGGTCCTGAAGACCATGCTTTGATTTCACCCCAGAGGGGTGTATAAAGACTTGGACGGCAAAAGTGAGCTAAAGTTGTGGTACGCTTCGCGAGCTCTTAATTAAATAGTGCCCGAACGAAAACTGTCTTTTTCGCCAATATCTGCGCCTGCCTGTGCGTGGCCGCACGCAGACAGGTCAGATAAAAATTTTAATTCTCAAAATACTTCATGTATTCCTGCGGTTAAAATTTTGATCTTCCTTGATCTTGACGAAAAATCCTAGTTTTCGTTCAGACACTAAATACAATGATTGCGCTTTCAGCGCACTCCATAACTTTAGATAACTTTAGATAACTTTAGGCACTTTAGATCACTACTCAGCCCATTCACCCACTGCTTGATACAGCGGCGGCATTCTTCCCCGCCATGCGGCCGAAGAAGGTGGCATTTCCCACCGACACAGCGATAGCGGGACGCTCTTTTAAAATTCAACAACTCAATTTATCAGGAAATCAATTATTATTCTTCTGCCACCTTTCTTTCATTTAAATTCAACTTGTTATATGTTAATGTCAACTGAATTATTAAAGAGCGTCCTACTTCCTGAAACAAGCTTCATGAAAGAATGGGTCCACAAAATCATGTTTTTTGATTTTAATGAGCGAACTTTTATGGTAATATATTTTTCTTTGCTCTCATCCTGCTCACCTTCTGGATAATTCCTCCAGAGTGGATTTTGAAACGAAATAAAGAGGAATCATAGCAATTCGTTAACCCTGCTTCCAGGTGACGGTCTAATGGCCGTCGATGAAGCGGGACATTAACCAAAGGCCACAGTAGACAAGGGGGGATTGGAGATGAAAAAATTATTTACGTTTTTATTTGTGTTGCCATTGTTTCTTTTCATGGCCGGCACGGCGAATGGTGCAGCAACTGATGCAAGCGGCAAATGGTGTATGAAAATACCGGAACAGGTGAAGACTGTAGAGGGGATTGATGTAATCATTCCAGCCGAATTTCAGACCTTTAATGTTAGTTTCGATGGATCCGGCGGTGTTCACCATGTTCAAACGAGCCAGCCTTCAGGTCAACAGCTAGGTACTGACGGCGTTTATCATTTCATGGAAACGACTCCACCTTACTCCGGCGCTTATTTTGACAATAGTGATGGTACTTATGATTTTGATCCAAATGCCACAACAGGCTGGTTTGTTACTGCAGGTGGTGTGGTAGCGGGCATTTCAATAGAAATGACCATTCATCAGTATGTTTATTCAGATGCTGCTGATGAAATTACTGATGGAATAATTGCCGTGAATGTTGATTTTTCATCGCTCTTCGATGTACCCCCAGGGTCGTTTGTCACTACGGTCGATATTTTCTTCAGTGCGTCACACAGAGATGAATGTCCCGTCTCTGTCACGGTACAGCCGCCTGTAGCCATGGCCGGAACGGACCAAATCGTCTTTGATGAGGTTATACTCGACGGCAGTCAATCATACGATCCAGACGGCATAATTGAGTCGTACCATTGGATTCTACAGCACAGAGAAAGTCCATCGTATGATTTAACAGCCAATGGGATGATCCCAACAGTTTCAGGCCTAGAGAGTGGTTTTTATGATGTAACCCTTACCGTGACAGATGATGATGGCCTAAGAGCTACAGACACCATACTTGTTGTTGCCGCAGGAAAATGTGACAGAGCAACGATTGTCATTGGCGGCTACGATTCAGGCGTAATAGATTCGCACTATTATGGCATACTCATCTCGGATTACATTGGTTATTGCGCAATGATAACTAAGAAAAACGGCCAGTTTGTAAGGGCTGTTTCCCGTTTTACCCGCCAACTGGAACGACACGGCGTTATCACTAGGAGAGAGAAACGCGCCATCATAAGGTGTGCAGTGAAGGCTGACTTTCATTAGTGGCAGGAATATCAGTCAGACGAGTTTGGGTAGTGTCCGTAGTCCGTTGTCAATGGTCAGTTGTATGTGTAATTCAAGCCACTGAGTTGCGCCCAAGAATGACTGCATTAATGTATGTCCTGGGTCATTTAAAGGGGCCATAAAGGGGCACCCATTAAAAGACCCTGTCAAGAAAAAACAGTACTCATGGCAAAAACATCATCTTTTTTTTGCAGGGTATACTTTCCTCCAGAGAAGTCTTTGTTTCACCCTTTTCCTGCGCCCTCATTTTCAAATGTTTTGGGTAGCGGTTTTCTTTAATCCGCACCAGTCACCCATCAGGATCAAGGTTAAATTGATGCCCTGTTTTGCGCCGGTAGTAATCAACCCCTGGCAGTTTGTTTGAATGTTCAATTGATATGTGGATATAGTACACTAAGGGCTCGCGCAAAAATAACACATTTTGGCATCTCATCTTCAGATCATTTTTGGAAGATTTTAAAGAGCAAAAACCTTGAAATAGTCCACTATTACTGCCTGCCCTGTGGAATGCGAAGCCTATTCCTCTGGGGCGCCTTTTACTCTTTAAAATCTATCAAACCAAACCTAAATCTGAGCGCCAAGAATGTGAATTTATTTTTGCGCGAACCCTAAGAAATTAGATGAAATTTGTACATATTTTGAGGTAACCGAGATATGACTACAAAATCCGATTTTTTGATAGCCGAAGCCTATCAATGAGTTCAGCCGAAAGAGCCAGAATAGCTCATTGTTTGATTTCAAGTTTGGATGAACCAAAGGAAAATAGTGTTGATGAGGAATGGATTAGACTTACCGAAAAAAGACTGGCTGAATTAGAAACCGGCAATGTCAAGCCAGTATCCTGGGAATCTATAAAAGAGAAAATTAGAGACTAATCCGGGAGAAGCTCTAATAAAAAAAAGGGACCGATGTTTGGACATGCATTTGAACATTTTATTCTTATGCTGCGTATTCCGGCCCGTTCCGGACAGTCAAATCGCCGCTTGACTGTTGTTGATTTAACATAAAGGTCAAACGGTCACCCCTTTCCGGCGACTTGACCCCTTTCACATCCTTCGTTTCCTTCCCATTTTATCTGCAGACTCGATTCTACCACCCCAGGAAGCTGTCCGAGGCATGATCCGGGACAAGTTCTGGAAAAAAATATCAATCATCTAATTTATTGACAATTCGATGTGATACCAGTAAGTTGCCAGCACGCAGAATGGTTAGACGGACGCGATACTTTTGACGTAGCGTCAAAAAAACTTGACTTATACGGTAACCGGGCCGATATTATGAATAAAAGCCAAGCAAAAACCTACCTCTGCCAATACGTAGATTCGTCCTTTAGGAGTACAAAACCTTGTCGTCAAAGGATGAAGGAACGAAATGTTACTATTGATGACATTCTCAATGTCATATTTTGGGGGAAAGTTGTTGAACTTGAAGATGACGGTCCTGGCCGATGGAAATGTACTGTTAAGGGGCTTGATATCGAAGGTGACGAATTAGTTTTTGTGGTGGCTATGGATGAAAATGAAAATTCAGTTTTGTGTATCACAGTTTTTTGAATAAGGGAGATTTGACAATGAAATGTCCGACTTGCAAAACTGAAATGACTTGCCTGGAAGGGGAGCACCACTATAAAGAGTGTGGCTTAGACAACATCTATCTGGTTGGAATTGAAATCCATAAATGCTCCTGCGGGGAGGAGGTCGTAAATATTCCTGCTATTACAGAGTTGCAGAGCTTGGTTGCCATTGGATTGATAAAGAAAAAGACATTATTAGACGGAAAAGAAATTAAATTCTTACGAAAAAACGCAGGGCTTACTGCAAAAAGGCTTGGCGAAATTATTGGTATTGATAACTCAACCATTTCACGGTGGGAGAATGATTCGCAAGCTATTTCAAGAGCTCATGATCGATTGTTACGTATTATCTACGCAAATATTAAGGAAATACCACCGGAACAAATAAATTCTTTCATTCAAGAAGACTTTGTGAACATAACTCCTGAACATTCAAATCCCCAGCCTTTTTTCATTCCACGTGAGCAGTGGTCAAAAGCAGATATTTACTTTCATAATCAGTCAAAGGCTTAAATTGTGCTTTAACTTATTTTTGATCACTCCCGACGAGATCCCCAACCTGGTCAAATTCGCGGGATTAACGCAGACACCCGCCATCTACTATTTGTAAGCGTTCACGGGTTCAACGGTTCACGGTTCAGGGTTGAACGAAGAATTGAACTGATTATTGTAGGAATTCACACGAAAAGCTGGAGATACTTTCCCCTCCAATATCTTACGAGCCAAGGAACACAGGTTTGATGGAGATAAAATCTGGCTCTACTGTTTGGTTTTTATTCAATAAATATTTCAGTTCCTTTAACCTTTAACCTGTGAACTGTGAACCACTGAACCTGTGAACGGTTACTACTATTCTGAACAATCTGTGCGACCGAATTCCGGAGCAACGGTGGGCAGCAAATCCGATGGATCCGGATCTTCAGCCACTAAAGCAAGGTCAGCACCTTACACATCGCCGTCACCATCGAGATCCCCAAAGCAAAGTATCGTTTTTGGACCTGCTTCTTCAGTATTACCGTACGTACCCATATCAATCCTGAAGATGGCAGCATACGGTTCCTTTGATGCATCGGATATATCTGTGAATATGAAATACCCATCAGCGGCGAGCTGTTCATGAACTGTCCCGAAATATCAACTGAGGTCGCAGCAAACCCTGTAATTATGTCTGTCTCTACGCTTGACCCGTCAGTAACCCAGATCCTGTCGTCAATCGATAGGTTGGTCGTTTCATTGACCGTTAATGTACTGCCCGCCGTGTAGTCCCCGGTCAGGGTCTCCACAGGGTCTCCGGCATCCAGGCAGAGCGAACCTGACAGCAGGTGAAAATCGTTGTTTGCAGCAAAGCTTGGGTAGGTAGATATATCATTGGAGCCTGTCAAAGTTAACCCGACATAATGTTCCCCGCCAATACTGTTCCACAGATTATTGTAATCAATTGTGAGCCCCGTCCCTTCGCAGTCAATCCCTTGGGAAAGGCGGTGGTAAATAAGTAACCAACTCACATTTTAAGCTGATAATGATTTAGCTTTGGGATATTTTCGCCTCTACAAACAGCATGTCCGATCATGTTAGTTATTTTCTTACCACCGT
>Ga0209345_10005436_pt1 | contig 11798 bp, 7 predicted proteins | sample Cruoilmetagenom7_FD_187294 | JGI IMG/M metagenome (GOLD analysis project Ga0209345, IMG submission 187294) | Oil polluted marine microbial communities from Coal Oil Point, Santa Barbara, California, USA - Sample 7 (SPAdes) (version 2) | ecosystem: Environmental > Aquatic > Marine > Oil seeps ...
TGTTGGTAAGAATAGATGCAAAATTGCTGTGGGCATAAGGGGTAACAACCAGACGGTTCCTGGAATAGACCTCAAGGCAATAGGTCCCGGCATTCGTATAATTTGAGTCAGGATCTTTGACTACACATGCATTCATGAAGATATATTTTGATGCGTCGCCTATGGCATGATACGTGAAAGGAAAGTCCATTAAATTTGCTTCCTTGCCCATTTTTATCACTTCTTTGCATACACCCGTTGATACCTCAACCGGCTTTAACATGGTGCCGATGGACCTTGACGCCTGGCGTATCCATGTTGCCCGGTCTATATTAGGATCGAACCCCAGGCAGATGGCATGTCTTTTGTGGGGTTTCTGGTAAGTCCCTGCAAAGTGTCCCGTCAATACGCGAGACCCCGCTTTGCCCCCCTTTACGTTATTGAATAAAAAGGCAGGCCCGCCGAAATACCCGCTGAGGATATCATAGGCTGCAACCTCATAATTCCAATCAACCTCTTTGTCGATCTCCACAAGTTCACCGGCCTTTTTCAGGTCCTCAATAAATTTCCTGATGTCATATCCCATTTTTACCTCCTGTAACGAATTCGATGATGTAACGATTAACCCGGCAATTAAATTTAATAATTCAATCCCTTACTCACTTTCATATATCCTGATAAGCTCATCCACCGCCTTGGTAATACCTTCCGCCTCAGGGCTGTCCGGGTATTTAATAACAAACGGCTCACCCGCATCGAGGCTTATGCTTACTTTCTGGGACATGGGTATCTTGGATAAGAATTTGACACCCTCGTCCTTTGCCATGTTCTCACCCGCCCCGGTGGAAATAATCGAGACCGGTTCTCCACATTCCGGACAAACGGTATCGCTCATGTTCTCGATCACACCGGTTATCGGCACCTTGGCCTTTTTAAGTATATAGATACATTTGCGCGCCACATTCTGTGATACGCCTGAAGGAACCGTAACCACAAACGAACCGCTGATATCCGGAATGTATTTCAATATATTAACCGTTTCAGAACTGGTGCCTGTCGGGATATCAACAACCAGGTATTCGGTATCTCCATAATCCACTGCGCACAACAGCTCTTCCGTGGCGTTTCGTTTCATATCATGAAACCAGATGATTACCTCATCCTTATCCAGAATCAATCCTGTCGAAACCACCTTTATTCCCCATTTACTCTCTGCGGGAATAAGCCCGTTATCCCCGATCATAAGACGTTCATCATCAGAGATCCCGAGCATCATGGGTATGGCAGGGCAGTCATATACCTGGTCAAGGATGCATACTTTTTTCCCTCTCTGGGCCAGGGCCGCTGCGACATTCGCCGCCACCATGGATTTGCCCACGCCCCCTTTGCCGCCAAGTACGATTACTTTGTGCTTGATACTGCTCAGATTCTCCTTGATCATTGCAAGGATTCCCTTTTGCTGGAATGTCGCCTTGAAGCTGAGTTCACATTCAAAGTATTTTTCACAGTTCTCACACTGCTTATTGCAGCCCTGATCAATATTCATCCCTTTTATTACGGTGCCTGCTTCTGTTGCCATTTAATGCCTCCTTTGTTTTTCACGATTCCGTTAGGGGGATATCCTTATTTATCCGCGCTGACGATCTCCTCCAGATGTCGGGCAACCTCCATCATCATTTTTGAAGCCGGGTTGTCTGGAAATTGCATGACAAAGGGGGTCCCTTCATCACATGATTGGCTGACCTCAGGATGGAGCGGAATACGTCCCAAAAACGGCACATCCAATTCTTCAGCCAGTCTTTCCCCACCGCCTCGTTTCATGAAATCAAATTCATTGCCGCATTTCCCGCATATGTAGCCGCTCATATTTTCTATTATGCCCAGGACGGGGCTTCCTGCTTTGGCCGAAAGGATTGTGGCCTTGCGTGCGGCAAGCTGAGAAACATTGGTCGGCGCGGTTACCGTCACAGTCCCGTCCAGATCCGGGATGTACTGGAGCAGATTACAGGCATCGGAACTGGTGCCCGGAGGAAGGTCTACGATCAGGTAATCTCTTTCACCATAGTCCACATTGGCCAGGAATTCTTCGGTCGTACCTCTTCTCATCTCGTGAAACATGGTGATAACTTCATCAGGATAGATCAGGCTGATGGCAACGACATGCATCCCAAGGCCCAGTTCGTCTTCTGCCGGAATGATCCCCCGGGAGCCGTAGGTCAACTGCTTTTTCCCTTGAATCCCCAGCATCCTGGGTATACTGGCTCCGTCAAAATCCTGGTCAAGAATGGTTACTTTTCTCCCCATCATAGCCAGGGCCACTGCCAGATTTACGGTCGTTGTCGATTTGCCGACGCCGCCTTTTCCGCCTGATATGGAGATTTTATGTTTTATCTTGGCCATCTTTTTAACTGCCTGCCCCATCCGTCTCCGCCGGTAGACCTGCATTTTTCGTTCGTCATCACAATCAAAAAACCTCTCGCATCCTTCACAGCGATGATCACATTTAAGCTCTACATTAAAGTTCAAAACTTCTCTCGACTCAGCCATGAGCTAGCCTCCTTCTTTGTCTGTTGCTATCCGCATAAGATTTTTATGTCAGGAAACTCCATGTTACTGCCACAACCTCTTGAACTGCCTGTAGATTGTTGCTTCGTAAATCCTGCAAGCCAGCATTGAAATTCGTCCGCTCATCCCTGCATCTGCGAGACGGCAATAAACATGGAGAGGATTGAATATATGTTGAAAACCAAGGATGAATTTTTTCATTGCATTTACTCTTTTCACCAAATATTTTCCGTCGAGTTTATAATTCTTTAATTACTCGATTTGTTTTAGCCTCATCCCGCGGCAAGGTGCCGGGGTCCTTGATTTCTATTTCCATATTGACGGTTGTCTTTTGTTTCATTTCCACCTGTAATGTCTTTGCGAGCTCCTGGTAACGTTCCTTCGGAATTTCCGGAATGGGTTCAACCAGGATAATCCCACCGCCCTTTTCCGTTTTTCTTATCCTGTATTCAGGGGAAAGATCATCAAATCCTCTGATAATATTTTCCACAAGGGATGGATAAATATTAACCCCCTTAATGATTATAACATCGTCCGCCCTGCCTTTTATGGCGCCCTTTACAATCGGCAGAGTTCTACCGCAGGTACATTTTGTGTCTTCAATTACGGTTAAAAGGTCCCCCAGGAGCATTCTTATTGCAGGCAATCCAAACCTTGAAAGCGCTGTAATACAAGAAACGCCTGTTTTTTTGCCTTCCGCATCCGCCTCAACCGGCTCTAATGTCTCCGGATCCAGTATCTCCACCAACCAGTAATCCGCAGTTATATGGTCGGAAAGCTCACCCGGTTTTGCAAGTTGCTCGCAGGAATACAAGATCGGCCCTGCATGTTCGGTCGAACCCGGGTGGTCGTGAATTTCCGCGCCGAAACCTTCTCTCAACATCTTGTTTGTAGCCGGAATGCCATAGCCCGCCTCACCCGATACAATTATCTTTTTGATTTTCAGGTCTAATGGGTCGATCCCGGCTTGCTGTGCCGCTTCGAGTTGTCTCAAGGCATATGTAGGGGTGGATATAAGGACATTGTCTGCATCATCTGCAAGATTTAATATCAAGTTGAGCCAGGCAACAGTTGACAACGGACCTTTTGGAACATTCTGGCAGCCAAAGGCATTGGTTGTGTGGAATATATGCCAGAATCCCATAAACGGCGGAAATGGAAAGGCAAAAAAAGCCCTCCAGCCGGGGCGAATTCCCTGGGCATAAATCGCTCTTGAAGTGACATAGATCCCGTTTTCCAGATCCTGTTTTGTATCGGTCCATAACCGCGGTTTCCCGGTCGTCCCCGATGTCTGATAATATTGGTACTGTTCATTGGCAGGTATGGTGGGGGCGGTTCCGTAAGGCTTATTTTCAGCCTGATCTTTTTCAAAATGCTTCTGCTTTAGTATGGGCAGTTTTGTAATATCGGCAAGGCCCTTAATATCGGAAGGTTTGACATTTGCTGCATCCCACTGGTCTTTGTAGAAAGACGAGTTTTCGTAGGCATATTTAACAAGGAATAAGAGTTTTTCCTCCTGAATCTCTTTAATTTTGCCATACGGCAGGGTCTCTATCTGTGAAAAATATTTCTCATTATAAGGTTTTGCCCTGTTACCCTCCAAAGGGATCTCAGGTCCGAGTCTTTTGCCGACAAGTTCTTCTGTCCAGATATACTTAACGTCTCCCATTGTTCACTCCTTTTGATTTTTAACTGCCTTAGGGACGCGGAAAAAAATAATCGTCCCAAGGGCACTCGGATTTAGGTTGCTGATTAAGCTCCCTTCTTTTTATTGTTGTACATTTACAATTACAAGAGCCATGCCAATTATGCACCACCTCAGTAACTCTTTGTTTTTACATTCAATACGTATAATCAAACGTAATGGCGGCATAAAGGAGGGAAAAAAGATCGGATAGGGATGGTACGATTAAGATATAAGTGTGATGTATTTTATTGATATGACAGGACAAAATAAATATCGGACAATATGTGTAATAAGAGGACAAGACAGCCGATATGCTTTTATTCATCGGCAAGCTGATATCTTTTTATCTTTCGGTAAAGCGTTCTTGGCGGGATTCCTAAATAGGCGGAAGTTTTACCCCTTTTCCAGTTAAATTGATCAAGAATCCTTTTGATATACTGTTTTTCAAAGATCTCCAGCATTGAGTAAAGTCCAGGGTCTACCTTCGCGGAATCAAACAAGAATTGCTGTCCCAATATGGCATTTTTCACAGACATTCCTGCGAAATCAACACGACCTAATGTAATATAGCGCTGCACAACATTCTCAAGCTCCCGAACGTTTCCCGGCCATTCATAAACGCATAGTGCATCCATAACGTATCCGGGGATAGGTTTAAGTTCCGTTTCTTCCCTGTATACCCGGCAGAAATGCTCTGCCAGCATAGGTATGTCCTCTCTGCGATTCCTTAACGGGGGCAAAAAAATGGGGATAATATGAATCCTGAAAAAAAAGTCCTCACGCATTTTGCCTTGCACAATCATTTTTTTCGCATCCTTGTTAGTGGCGGCGATGATACGGGCGTTGGATTTTTTGACCCTACTGTCGCCCACAGCTGAATAGCCGCCGCCCTCGATAGCGCGAAGCAGCTTGACCTGATGCTCCGGGCTAAGTTCACCCACCTCGTCCAGGAACAGTGTTCCATCTTGGGCAAGATCAAAAAACCCCTGCTTGTCTTTAATCGCGCCTGTAAAGGAGCCTTTTCTGTGTCCAAAGAACTCACTTTCAAACAATTTGTCCGGAATTGCGCCGCAGTTGACAGGAACAAAGTTATTATCCTTGCGTGAACTCATTTGATGTATTGTGCGCGCGATCAACTCTTTGCCTGTGCCGGATTCCCCGTAAACAGTCACGTTAGCACTCGAGGCGCTGGCCCTCAATATGAAATCATAAACTTCCTGCATGGCGTGACTTCTGCCTATTATGTCGCCAAACTTGAAGCGCTCCTTCATTTCAGATCTTAATTTTACGTTCTCCTCAAACAGATATCTTTTCTCTTCCTCAGTTGCCATTTCTTTTACCTTGGCCTCGGTAATATCCCTTAAAGTAAAAAGGTGCCCCCGGTTTTCTTCCCATGTGATGAGCTTATATCGTATCTCCACCCAAAATTTCTGGCCATCATTAATATTGCAATACTCGTTTACTGGACTTTCGCTCAGCTTACCACTCATAATATCTTCAATTTTTCGCACAAAACGCTTTTCCAGATCTTTGCAAAAAAATTCTTCAGCAGACACCCCAAAGGCATCTTTCTCATAACAGAAAATGTGCGCACAGACACTATTTGCAAATGCCACCTTCCCGTCTTGAACAACCAGAACCCCATCGGCAACGTTATCGGTAAGGAAGCGATATCTCTCCTCACTGGCCGACAATGCTTCCTCCGATCGTCTTCGCTCTGTGACATCACGAACAACTGCCATAAAAGCAGGTACCCCGGCGTGAAGGAACCTTACACCATGCAGCTCTATGGGCATAAATGTACCGTCTTTACGCATCATCACGGAATCCAACTTTACCATGCCTTTTTTCTTGATTTCAGGGATAAATTCATCCATCAGTTGATGGCGGAATTCCGGTGGGAGGGATTCTGCCGGAGTCATGCCAATAAGTTCCTCATAAGAATAGCCAAGCATCTTAGAATAGGAATGGTTGGCATCCAGGTAGACCCCCCTATTGTCAACGATTGCGATACCGTCTATGGCTACATCAAAGGCATTACGGTAAAGGTCTTCGCTTTTTAATAGGCCATCCTCGGTTTGTGGAGATGGTCCGGATTTTTTTCCCAAGTCTTTACTGATTTTTTCCATGTCGTCATGGTCTGTTTATTAGGAGTTGCGTAAACTTACTTTCTACTTTGCCGACAAAAAATCTCTTAACGCCCTTTGGAGTTCTTGTCTGTAGAGGATCCCTAGGAAGCTGTCCGAGAATGCCCTTTTCCCCAAACTCTGCGTTATGCTCAAAAAATTATCCTCGGAATATCAAGTATATGCCTGGGGTAATTTTTTCGCAAGCCTTGATTTTGGAAAAAATTGCTATTCTTGGACAACCTTCTAGGTTGGGCCTTTCAAATCTCGTAACCTATTGAAATTATAAAGGCAGTATGTCGAAAAACCAAATGTAGGGCCCATAAATTTTCTTGAAAACAGCCAACATATTGATTTTGATCAACTCTTTCGAATATCAGTGCTAAACTTGGGTTAAGATATTTTATCCTAGCATAGGTTGCATTAGCATGCATCATGCCTTAGAGAATAATCATCCACGTTTTCCCCCAAGATTCGACACTCGTCTGAATGGATCTATGGGTTATATGATTTCAGTCATGAAAACGGATTAGGAATCAACGGAACATCATCGTCGTCGACAAAAAGCACATGTCCTTAACAGGCCGTTAATAGCCATACTTTTTGCACTTTGCCAGTACTTTTTCCTGAATCTCTTTGGGGTATATAACATCAAAAGAAGATTTGACCGGGATGTGTTCTTTCGGCCAGTCATAGGGCCAGGTACAATCAAAAAGGGCAGTTCCGCCATTATTCCCTGTCAGTCTGTCACCGGGCCCAAGAAACGGAATTAAAACAGGATATACCGGCATATCATCAAATGTCTTAATGTCTTTGTAGGGATGGCATTTGTTTGCAAGTGAATGGATCACCTGGCCAAAATCCGTTACATCCACGTCTTCATCCACAACAATTACAATATATGATCCCACCATATAGGACCACACACAGTTGGCTATTCTTTTGGCAATATTCGGATAAGGAACCTTTGTAGATACAGCCACCACATGCCCAACTCCCTCTGGTGGGCAAAATGCCATTTTTACAGGCAAGCGCTTTTCCCTGAGTTCTTCAAGGTATTCTGCAGACAGATTTATACTCATGACAGCAGCGCTGTCATCCACTGGAACACCCATGTTTGAAACGGGAAGAATAGGATCCTTCCTGTGAGTGATAGCTTTTACCCTGTAAACCGGCTTGGGAGATCTCTTCCCGGTCTGAAAACCAACGTATTCGCCAAAGGGACCCTCATCCTCTCTTTCGTGAGGCATCACCACTCCTTCCAGTACAATTTCTGAATGTGCGGGAACCGCCAAGTCCACAGTTTCACACTTAACCAGTTCAACAGGTTCTTTTCTGAGAGCGCCGGCAATATCAGCCTCATTCACATCAGGAGGCAGGAAGGTGCAGCCCATTAGAGAGGAAACCGGCTCCGTACCAATGGCAACAGCAAATTCCATGGGCTGGTTCCGGGCTTCGTACTTGTCATAATACATTTGCCCTATGTGCTGAGGTGGGGCGATAATTCCTCCCATAGTATTTTTATCAATCACCATAAGCCTATACATTCCCCAGTTTACCCAACCGGTATCAGGGTCTTTGGTAATAACGATATGCCATGTGCCAATGTATCTGCCTCCGTCACCGTCATGGACATAGGGAACCGGAAAATCAAAGAGATTCACCTCATCATCTACTTTAATTATTTCTTTGCAAGGACCGTTATCTACCAACACAGGCTTTATGGGATTTTTCTTCCTTTCCAAGTACTCTTCTATTATTTCTTCTGCAGAAGAGTCAGGGGCCATCCCATAAGACATAGCCATCCGGCAATGGTATCTTCCAGGCCTGCAGCTAGTGCCCGCTGGAGTACCAAAAATTCTGTATCCTTCCGGATAGCCCTTTATATTTTCAAAAAATGGCGCAGGGCCCTTTACATCCATAGACCTCCGAATTATAGCGCCCACTTCCAGATTCCAATCCACCTCTTCTTTAATCCTTATTAGCTCTTTTTCTTCTTCAAGTTTTTTAATATATTCGCGCAAATCTCTAAATGCCATCAATTCTCTCCTTTTAATAAAAGTGTGTTAAAATATAATTCCATATATACATTTATCATAATTTATTCAGAAGATGATACCCATTTATCCCATCCTATCAGCTCTGTGTCGGCATTCGTGAAAGAAGTGAGTCTCCCTTGCGGGAATATCTTTTTTCTTACTTTCATCATGTCCTCATTGTAAAGTTCTTCCAAAGGCGCAAGTTTCTGCAGTAATGGCGGCATCATATACACTATCTTAGCTGTGGGAATGCTCTTTTTTAGCTCCCTTAGAGAAAACCATGCCTCGGTCACAGGACAACCATAAACAGTCTGAGGAGCAGCGATGTACGTAAACCCGCGATTTTCGAAGTTAAGCACTTCACAAAAATAAAAAGGTGATAGAGTCGACTTGCCGTTATAGTCGGACGATTTTTTCCAATAATAGCTGGTGCTTTTCATTAATCTGTGTCTTTTATCAAAAATCTCCCATGCATAGGCTATGCCCCATTCTTTGTCCATAATCGTTATCCTGGTATCATACCAATCGGCATATCCGCCTTTGAGGGACTTTGATCTTACCACCCAGCAATCCCTGGGTTGGGCCACTTTACCCTTCACAAACTCCGCTGCCTCCTTTGTTAAAGGACCATATTTATCGAGAATATAAAGGCCGTCATAATAATCAATTGGCAGAAAATTTTTGTAGCTGGTCTCCCCGATGATCTGAAACGTTTCGTCAGACATCATCCAGAGAAACGACTCAGCAAAAGTAATATCCGTACCGCCCAGGGAATCGCCGCCGCCTGCAGGGGTAATCCTCCTTGACTTTCGCAGGGAGGGGAACCATACCCACATATCATTTTCGCGTGCTTTATTGTTGGGGCTTATCACAAATATGCCATTTCCCCTTGTATCAGAAGGGTATACCCAGTGGTATATCAGAAACCAATCCGGGCCCTCTTTCTTTTCATTTGGAAAATTGGGATCTAAATATTCAGAAGGCGTCTGAGGGTTTGTTTCCGCTCGAAACCCGCAGAGTTTACGTACTCCGCTGGGATGTACTACTTTCATATAGACAAACATCCTATATGTTGAGCCTTCGTTATGAAATTCGATATACTGCTTTTGCATCAGCTCTAGCCCAGTGGTGCCGAACCTGTTTTTCTCTTCTTCAGGAGTGATCTCAATCTGCCAATTCGGCCATCTTTTTTCAAGGACCTGCAGGTCTTTGCCGTGTTTCTTCCACTTATCCATTACCTCCCACCCGTACTTATCGCACAAGTCCTGTCGCATGCAATCATAGTTAAAGCAGTCCTCAAAGCAGATACCGCTGTTAACAAAAACAAAAAGCGCTATGAATAAAAACGTCCAAACAAAGAATAATCTTTTCATATTAAATCCTCCTGCACTGTAAGATGAGCTTTAGGTTAAAGCTTGTGTAAATTTCCACACAAACTCCGTCATTACAAATAATATCGAGCAAAACCGCTTTCGATTGTATGAAATAGCTGTGAATGTCAATCTAGCAGGAACCACTGGTTTTGTACCAATCTACTCCAATGCCACCAAGTCATCCATTTTGACCATCTTTCTAATTTTATACTTTTCCGCCCTTCCTGTCGCTGTTCTTGGTATCTCATCAACAAGCATTACGAATTGTGGCACCATAAACTTGGCCATTCTCTCCTTACACCATTCAAGCAGTTCTTGGGGATCCAGTTCCTCTCCCGGTTTTAGTCTGAGTACAACCAGAATGTCTTCGTCATTAAATTCCTCAGACTGAATACCCAGGACAACTGCTTCAGCTGTTTTGGGATATGTATTAATAACCGCTTCCACCTCGAAAGATGAAATATTTTCACCCCGCCTTCTGAGGTAATCCTTCTTCCTGTCAACAAAATAAAAGTAACCGTCTTTATCTTTCCGGGACACATCACCGGTATGAAACCATAGATTCCTCCATGCTTCCTGGGTTTTTTCAGGCATATTGATATATTCCAGCATCATGCTGTATGGTCGAGCAGGTCTGCAGGTTATTTCACCCAATTCACCATCAGGGACTTCATCGTCAAAATCATCCACTAACTTGACTTCATAAAGATCCTTATTTTCTCTTCCCATTGACAAGGCCTGGTCCCATCTCCCTTGTGTTTTAAGTTTGTCGGCCTCATCACCGTCAATAGATGAAATCCAGTTTGCCTCGCTCATCCCGAAATAACCGGCATACACCTTCAACCCGTAACGCTCTTCATATTCCCGGGCTCTGTTTATACTCAAAGGCCCTCCGAAAAAAAGCCGCGCCGGGTTCTCTTTTTCATAGTCTGACGGTGGTTGGTTCCATAAGAAATCACACATTGCCCCCAACAGACAAAAACTTGTAGCATTGAATTTGCAGATATCTTCCCAGAAGCGGCTCCCACTGAACTTTGGTGCCATGGCAAAGGAAGTGTCACACAAAAGACTGGGCAGGATTGTAAAAAAACGGATATTGATATGAAACATTGGAAGACAACTGTAGTGGATGTCATCACTTGTTAGTTTAAATATTTTTACGCTATCGGCGCCATAATAATACATTGCATTATGCGGAAGGAGAACACCCTTAGATGGGCCGGTTGTGCCGGATGTGTAGATGATCTGTAAAGGATCACAATGTCTTACCTCTTCATCCGGAGTCGGTTCTGAATCATCTTTGAGTATATCTTCGCAAGGAATTATCGGGATCTTGAGATCCGTTTCCGGTTTATTGCCGGAAGGAGCATAGAGTATAATCTTTTCAAGTTCCGGCAGCTCATCCTGGATAAGCTCAATTCGTTCCAGGAAGTCTTCATAAATCAGTATCACCTTGCTGCCTGAAAGGGATATCACATGCCTCAAAAGATCTCCCTTATATGCCGTATTGATTGGATTATCGACACCCCCCAGTTTTGCCAGTCCAAACCAATGGAACAGAAACTCAGGGGAATTGGGCATCATTGCCGTTACTTTATCCCCTTTCTTTATTCCCAATGACTGATATCCATTGGCCCATTTGTTTGCCATTTTGTTCGTTTTCTGGTAGGAAAATGCCTTATTTTCAAAATAGAAGAAAACCTTGTCCTGATTTACCTCGGCCTTGTTTTTCAGTATCCTGCCAATGGGCCTTTTTTCATTAGGATACTCATTCATCATTTCATCTCCTTTCATAAGTTGTATTTTTCAAAACATTAGAGGTATGCCTTCGCCCCCTATAAATCAGCAACGCACAGCCTCGCAGTAGGAAAGAATCGCTCAATTTAGGTATTAGTTTAAATTTACTTGAATATCCCAGAGCGTGGGTTCTTCCTTATCTAAATCGGGACAGTAAGTGTCTACCTCCAGAAGCGTCCCGCACTCGGGACAGATATACTCTTGATACAATATGAAGATCGGCTCCCCGTTT
>Ga0209345_10005438_pt1 | contig 11796 bp, 8 predicted proteins | sample Cruoilmetagenom7_FD_187294 | JGI IMG/M metagenome (GOLD analysis project Ga0209345, IMG submission 187294) | Oil polluted marine microbial communities from Coal Oil Point, Santa Barbara, California, USA - Sample 7 (SPAdes) (version 2) | ecosystem: Environmental > Aquatic > Marine > Oil seeps ...
ACGCGTACCTGGGCAAGAAGAGACGTCAAGCTATCTGCGAAAAGGCGTTGCCGGTGATTGGAAAAGCAAGTTTTCACAAGAGGCCCGAGAAGTGTTTGACCATCACATGGGGCATGCACTTGTGACACTAGGTTATGAAGTGGATAATAGCTGGGTTGGACGGGGGTGATCATATCTTGCTCTGTTCACGCTTGCCTTCACCAGTCGCGAACAAACCAAGGGTACCCGGTTCCATGGTCTGCAATGTTGGATAGAAAGACGATGCCGTTTAGGCTAAAATAGGTAAGTAATAGGATTGTTACAGGATTTGCCCCCTTCAGCCACCCAAAGGTCGGATAAAGGGCGAACAGGAAGGCGACCATGTTTATCCTGGTGTCACCCAGAAGATAGGCAGCAACAAAAAGTCCACTGAAAGCAATGATTGTCTGGAGGCGATCACGCGAGAAGGCTATTGCGATCACGAAAAAGACGATGGATTTGACCAGTTCGCCGACACCACTCCCCTGATAGTGCGCAAATTTGATAGAAATACGCGTTTGAAATGTGAGAAAAATTGCCGCCAATAAAGAAAGTATCAGCATTGTTACAACTACCGGGCGAAGGGGAAGTTTTCCGCGCATTATTCTCCGCAATAGCTTCGAAATTTCCGACCCAACAATCCCGCTGGCGAAGAGAACGGATTGCAGATGAAATAGCGGTGAGAGAGCCGCCCAGAAATACCTCCATTTCGACTCGATAAGGCCAAACAGAAGAAGGCAGATGATGGCGAATTTTAGGCGTTCTGCTGCAAACAAAAGTACAAACAGGTAGTAGTTTGTGAACACCAATGGATACACAATCATGCTGATCCGGTTTTTTCGTAGCAACGCGAACAACAAAATGACCAAGATGGTATTGAACAGCGAGAACCACACCTCTTTTGCCGCGATCTTTGATCCAACCCACGCAATCAGGCCGTAAAGTGGTTCAATACTACCCGTGTGGGCCAATTGCAGGATCGGGACTTCCGTAACCGACGCGTGTGTGAGTGAGTTATATAGCCGCGTATAGTGGTATTGGTCCCCTTCAACATATAGCTGCGAAAAATGGAGCGACATAATAAATGCCACGGGGGCGAATACTGCCAATATTGCGACTGTAAGGAATTTATTGTAGCTGACTAACACCTTGCGCCTCTATTGGAACTTACCGATTAGCCCGAAGAACACTAACATGCTTTGTTAGGCAAAGGGCGCGGATTTGCAAGGGATTGATTAAGCAACGCAGCAGAGTTTCCGATTGCTTTGGATGAGAAGGGTACGAGTGTGATTTTTAGAATTTTCCCAGTCTTATTGATTGAAATGATAGCTCGGGTGGCGGGCTATTTCGTCAATCTGTTTCGACCAGGGTGGGCCTATCCGGTCGAGCGCAGAATTCGTGGGGGCTATTGGTCGTTATTGCTGTCTTCTCGGAAGCTGAAGGTTGGGCGCGGCGTGCAGTTTGAGGGCTCGAACCGGATCCATCTTGGTGCTCGGGTGCGGGTCAATGATGCCTGTCAGCTGGCTGCTGGCGCGCAGGGACGCATTGCGGTGGGGGCCGACAGCCACCTTGCGCGGTTCACGCTGGTGGCGGGAGGTGGTGGCGTGACCATCGGGGAACGCTGCATGATTTCATCCTTCGTGGCGATCTATTCCTCGAAAAATGACCTGACCGCCGAGGTCCCGGCCCTAGCTCCGGCCGTGTCCAGCCCGGTGGTTCTGGGGAACGATGTTTTCGTCGGGGTGGGGGCCAAGATCCTGCCCGGAGTGACCATTGGCGATCGAGCCGTGATTGGCGCGGGGGCGGTGGTTGTCCACGATGTTGCCCCTGGCCAGACGGTTGTAGGCCTTCCTGCGAAACCTTTGCCTGCCAGGCAAAACTGAAGCTGCTGGATGTCGGACAGCGCCAGGGGGCACTGTCCGACACTGCGGGCGGTGTTTAGGTTTCAGTGATCTCCTGGTTCGGATTGATCAGGGAAACAGACCCGGTGGCGAAATTGGTGCTGGGCACCCGGATGTCGATCTTGCCCGACGTGCTGCCTGAAAGGACGCGCTCCTGCGCTGACAAGGTCTCGCGGCGCACCGATACACCTGTGAACCAGACGCTGTGGCCTGCGCCGGTATCGGGATGACCCGCATAGCCACCGCTGCGGTTGGTGAAATTGGGCAACCAGAAGGGGCGCACATAAGAGGTGCCAGGCGGAAAGTTTTCCTTGTCGTTGGTGCCAGACCGATCAACCCCGCCGATGTGGTTGGCGGTGCGGTACCATTTGTCCAGCTCGGGCACATACAGCACCGTATAGAACGTATAGCGCAGCGCGCCGGTGGACGAACAGTTCGCCAGCGGTGTGCCCGCAGGCCAGGTGCCGTTCGGGTCATCGGGATTGCCCAGCGAGGCTGGCAAAGCCTGGTTCAACGTGACCACATGGGTGGTCTTGTTCACCTGACCCACATCGAACAGTCCGTATTCCACCAGACGGCTGTAAAAATCATGCCGCCGTCCGTTGCTGCCCTGATAGCCAAAGATGATCAGCCCGCGTTCATCGACATTGCTGTCGGTCTCGTTCCAGCCGCTGGTATCGACCACTTGCACGGTGGTGTCGCCCGGTGTCAACGGTGCGGCCAGCGTGGTCAGGCTGTCGGTGCCACCATGGCGGTGGCGCATGTGGTGCTTGTTTTGGATTTCCAGCTCGTCGGCGTCAAAAAAGGCCAACCCCATGTACTGGCGGTGCTTTTCCTCGTTGGTAAAGGCGGAAAAATCCCCCGGCTGGCTCTCCTGTTTCAGATAGCTTTCCAGGCGATAGACCAGATTCGGGTCGATCGGGATTGGTTCATCCATCAGGACCTTGCCGCCGTAATAGCCCTCGAACCGGAAACTGGCGGGCAGGTCGGGAGAGGACGACGCGTCGAAGGCAAAGCTGGCCGGATAGTTGTAGCTTGAGCCCAACAGCCCGGTCGCATTGGTCACCAGGCCGGGGCGTTGCGAGGCGATATAGGCGGTGTTGACCAGCGGCGCGTCGCCAAATTCGGTTGGCACCAAACCCTCGACGCCCGAGGGAAAGCTGACCTTGCCAGTGGCACCATCTGCCACCATGCTTTCATGATAGGTGCTGCCGTCATCGCTGACTTTGATGTGGAAATCATCATCGCCCGTCGTGCCCATCTCGGCGCGGCCTGACCAGTTGGTCTGGAACAGCAGGCTGGCAGTGTCCGTGTCGGCGGCTTTGTTGATCTTCACCTGATGCCCGGCGCCGCCATGGGTCAGCAAGGTGGCCTCGGCGGCGACGGTCAGGCGATTGGTCGTGTCTGCCGTGGCCTGAATGCCGACAAAATCGAGGTTCTGGTACGCGCCACTGCCGCCGGTCGTGACCCAGTCGGTGCCATTGAACGAGAAATGCAGATCCTGGTCCTCGACCCAGGCCAGCCAGCCTTTGCGCGGCGGATAGAAGATCCACAGGTTGTCTTCATAGGTCGCCAGCTCGGTCGTGTGACCGGCCCAGACACCGGTGACGCCCGCGGGCAAAAGATACCGGTCGCCATCTTCGGGCGCACCGGGCGGTGTGGTTTGATCAGCGGTGATGACGCTGAGTTGAACCAGGCTGTCCAACTTGCGGATCGCCTCGTTGTGGGTCACGTGTTTCTGGGCCTGCGACTGCTGGATATAGGGCAGGTTCAGGTTGGCGGAGTTGTCGGTCATGATGGCCCCCGGGCTGCGGATTGAAATTCCCGCCAACCATTCGTGAAAACCTTTACGAAGCCTTTACGTGACCGCGCGGTGGGGGGGATACAATGGCCTGTGGACACGACCTGACCGCATGGGGGCTGCGCGCTCATCATATAAAAACCGCCGGAACGCTGTCGCGCCCGGCGGTTTCATACAGCCCTTTGGCCAGTCTCAGGTGTCGTAATAAGTGTCATACGCGCCATAGCTGTCGCCATAGCCATAGCGTTTCATGCCGCGCTGGCTGATCTGGTTCAGCACGACGCCGGACACTTTGGCGTTCACGCTTTCAAATGACCGCAGCCCGTCGTGGACCTGGCGGTGTGTGGTTGAATCCCACTTGACCGTATACAAGATCGCGTCAACCCGTTGACCAATGACGCGCGCATCGGGCACGGCCAGAACAGGCGGCGTGTCGATGACGATATAGTCATAGATGCCGCGCAGCTCCTCCAGAAAGGCGCCGAAGCGATCCGAGGAGAACACGTCAGCCGCGTTCGTGTTGGTCTTTTCACCGATCAGAATGTCGCCATGCAGCTCATCATGTTTCATCACGACATCTTCCAGCTTGGCTTCACCCGACAGCACGGCCAGCAGACCCTGCCGATCCTTCACATCGAAGTATTCTGCGAATGTACGGCGGCGGATGTCACCTTCTATCAGCAGCACTTTTTTGCCCAGGCCAGACAGGTTGTGGGCCAACGCCAGCGCCAGCGTGGTCTTGCCTTCGCCGGGGACCGAGGATGTGGTCATCAGGATCTGCGGCGGGTGGTCCATGTTGGACAACAGAACCGATGTGCGCAGGTTGCGGATTGCCTCGACCGCCGCCGAGCTCGGCTTGTCTGTCAGGTATTTCAGCACGTTTTTGCGACGGCGCGCGGAAATCGTTGGCACCTGGCCCAGCACGGTTTTGTGGGTGTGGCTCTCCAGATCCTGACCGGTGCGAAAGGTGTTTTGCGACAGTTCGCGCACCAACACGATGGCTGCGCCGATAAGGGCACCGAAGATGATCGACAGCGCCAGGATCATCATCTTGCGCGGCGCGGATGCGATATGCGGAATGACCGCCTCGGACAGCACCCGGCTGTCGGCCTGTTGCACACCCTGCTGCACGCTGGTTTCTTTCAGGCGGGTCAGGAAGTATTCATAGATCTGGCGGCTGGCGGCAGCTTCACGCTGTAACTGTTGCAGTTCAACCAGATCGGCGGATTGTTCTTCCAGTTGCAACGTCAGCGCATCAATAGAGGTCGACAAGGTTCGGACCTGGCTGCTGGCCCGGCTCAGTTCCAGTTCCGCCCGGCTGACCACCTGAACGAACCGGGTGTCAAAGGCGGTGCGATCGCCGTTGCCCGCAGTGTTCATGCGCGAAAACAGTTGGGTCAGCGTGCGGTCGGCGGCCAGGTCGGCCATCTGGGCGGGATCACCGCCATCGCCTGCGGCAGCCAGGGCCAGCGCCCGGACCTGGGCATTGGCTTCGGCGTCCTGGGCTTCCTCAAGACGGCCGCGCAGATCCTTGACCTGACGGTTCAACCCCGCCAGGGCCTCGGGGTTGACCAAAGCGGTGCCCGAATTGAATTCCTCGACTGCGGCTTCGGCGGTTTCCAATTCGGCCTGCAACTGCCCGACCCGATCCGTCAGCCAGACGGTCGCTTTTTGGGTGGCCTCGAATTTCACCTCAAGCTGGTCCTGGATATAGATATCGGACAGCGTGTTCGCCATCATCGCGGATTTGCGCGGATTGCCGGTGACGGTCGTGATCTTGAAGACATAGCTTTGGCGCGTGTTGGACACAGAAATTGCCATCATCACCCGGTCGACCACCCGGTCGCGGATGTATTCGTCCGTCGGCGGTGTGGTATCACGTGGCGGCAGGAACAGGCCCAGAACGGCCCGGATCACAGTGCCGACGCCAAAGGTTTCGGGGCGCAGGCGCACGTTGAATTCGGGGTCTTCGATCAGCTTCAGTTCATCCACCAGCTTTGCAACCAGACCGCGAGACCGGATTACTTCGATTTCGGTGTTGATCGTTGCCTGATCCCCTGCCAGTCCGGTCATGACGCTGGTCAGGTCGACGACCTGTTCCTGGCGGCTGTCCAGGGTAACGACGGACTGTGCAGTATACCGGGGTTGGGCGACGCCATAGGCGTAGTATCCAGCGATCAGCACGGCGAAAAGGGTGCACAGGGCGATCCACAGTTTTCCACGCCAAAGGGTATGCAGCAGACCGCCCAGGTCCAGCTCTTCGTCGTCCAGACGGGACGCTGCGGCCAGGTTTGAAAGGCTGTTCTGATCAGAGGATGCCACGGGATGCCCTATTTACTCGTTGTTCTACGTTGGCCGTGCTTCCCACAGGTGGGCGACAAAGGCAATAAATTCCGGCAACAGTTTCCCAAATGACGGGGGGGTTTTGCCGCTATCGGCTTGGCGGCACACCCTAAGCTGGCCAAAAGAGGCGAAAGATGTATGCTGGCAAGAAGCGTCAGTTTCGCTGTTGTTCCTGGTATGGTCGCACAAGGTAGATGATCATGATTGTTACGAGTTTTCTCACCCTCTCCCGGCCCGTCAAACGGACCGTATTTTTGGTGGCAGATACCGCCCTGGTTGTTTTATCCCTATATCTGGCATTCGCGCTCAGGTATGGTACCCCTTGGCCTTTTCCATTCATCGGCGAAGCCTGGGTGCTTTTGCCGATCATGACGGTGGTTGGTGCGCTGGTGATCAATGCGCTGCGCCTGCCACGAATCAAACTGAACGCATTTGAAAATCGGGCGGTTTTGCAGGTTGGCTTGGCGGCTGTGGTTCTGGCGTTGCTGGTCATGTCGGCCAGCTATCTGTTGAAACTGACCGCACCGCGCTCGGTGCCGGTGATCTTTGGTGCGCTGTTTTTCGTGTCCTCGGTCACCATGCGGGTGCTGGGGCTGCAACTGATCGGGGTGATGACCGGTCGCGATCCGAACCGGGTGCGCGTGGCGATTTATGGTGCGGGGGCTGCGGGTATTCAGCTGGCCTCGGCACTGCGTCAATCCGAAGAAGCCCATCCCGTCCTGTTCATTGACGACAACCCCCATCTGCAAGGGCTGATGGTCGCGGGTCTGCCGGTACATGCCGCCCACGAGGTTGAAAGCCTGGTTCGCACCCGGCGGCTTCGTCGGGTGTTGCTGGCGATGCCGTCCATCACACCCTCGCGCCGCCATGACATTCTGCAATCGCTGTCGCCGCTCGAAGTCGAGGTGCAGGTTCTGCCCTCCTATATCGACTTGATGTCGGGCAAAGGCCTGGCGGACAATCTGCGCGCGGTCACGCCTGATGAGTTGTTGGGCCGCGACAAGGTCAATCTGAACATCCCCGAAATCGCCAAGGCCTATTCGGGTCGTGTGGTGATGGTGACGGGGGCAGGGGGCTCGATCGGTTCAGAACTGTGCCGCCAGCTGCTGGATTGCAAACCGGCCCGCATTGTTCTGTTCGAACAGTCCGAATACCAGCTCTATGCCATTGACCAGGAACTGCGCCCTCTGGCCATCGAAGCCGGAGTGCAGGTCAGCGCCAAGCTGGGTTCGGTCACATCCGTGCCGCGCGTCGCGTCTGTCATGACCGAGGAGAAGGTGGAAATCATCCTGCATGCCGCCGCCTATAAACACGTGCCGCTGGTTGAAACAAACGAACTGGAGGGCGTGCGCAACAACGTGCTGGGCACCCAGACCATCGCCGAAGCCGCCCAGATTGCCGGCATCGAACGCTGCATCCTGATTTCGACCGACAAAGCCGTGCGCCCGACCAACGTGATGGGTGCCAGCAAACGCATGGCCGAAATCGTCATGCAGGACGTCCAGACGCGCAGCCTTGATACGCGTTATTCCATGGTGCGGTTCGGCAATGTGTTGGGGTCGTCCGGCTCGGTCCTGCCGCTGTTTCAGAAACAGATCGCTGCGGGTGGTCCGGTGACCGTCACCCACCAGGACGTCACACGATATTTCATGACCATCCCCGAAGCCGCCCGTCTTGTGCTGTTGGCCGGGGCGTTCTCCACTGGCGGCGACGTGTTCGTTCTGGACATGGGCGCGCCGCAGAAAATCATCGACATCGCCCGCCAGATGATCACCTTGTCCGGCCGTCGCGTGAAAGATCCGGCCAGTGGGGTCGGCGACATCGAGATCGAAATCACCGGCCTGCGGCCCGGCGAAAAGCTGTACGAAGAGCTGTTGATCGACGACGACAGTCTGCGCCCAACGCCGCACCCCAAGATCCTGCGCGCCGAAGAGGCCGGGATGAGCCAGACCGAGGTCGCCGCCATGTTGGACGAGGTTCAGGTGGTGATCAGCGAAGGCGACGTGCCCCGGCTGCGCCGCCTGATCGAAGCCCGTGTCGAAGGCTATCACCAGCAGGACCCGGGCAATCCGGTGAAGGCGAACGGCGACATCGCCCAGCCAGCCCTGGCCACCTCGTCGCCTATTCCGTCACAATAGCCGGGCCGCGCGGCTGATTTTTACTGGCCTTGGCCGCGTTTCTGGCTTTAAAAGGACAGGCAATTTTTCATGCACCCTGTTGCGTGAACCCGATCAGGTGAAAAGGCCTCAATGTCAGACCCTTCCGGCCCGCAGATACCGTTGTGCTGCCCGCATGAGGGCCCATGCTGAAGCGGGCGCGGGATATCGCCGTGGCCCTTTTGGCCCTGGGCCTCAGCGCGCCTTTTCTGCTGGTCGCAATCCTTGGCATTCGTGTGTCATCGCCGGGCCCGGTGCTGTACCGGTCTGAACGGATCGGTCTGAACGGCGTGCCCTTTGACATGTTCAAATTGCGCACCATGCATGTGGGCCATCCGGGCTCTTTTCTGGCTGCGCCGGGGGATGCACGGGTGTTTACCTGGGGCGCCGTGTTGCGCCGCACCCGGCTGGATGAACTGCCGCAATTCCTGAATGTGCTGAACGGCCAGATGACCCTGGTGGGGCCGCGCCCACGGGTGCGGGCGGTGGTCGATGGATACTACACCGACCAGATGCGCGCCTCGCTTTGCGTGCGACCCGGCCTGACCAGCCCGGGCACGCTGTACCAGGTCACATTGGAGAAAAGTGACAGCCAGGGGCTGCGCGATGAGGCCACCTATGGCCGATATCTGTTGCCGCGCAAGGTCGCCATCGACCTGGCCTATTTCCAGAAGGCGGGGTTTTTGGATGACCTTGGCGTGCTGGCACTGACCGGGTGGTTTCTGGTCCTGCGGATGTCGGGGCGCAGCGCCACCTTTCCAGCCCGTTACAGGGCCCAGGAGGATGGCGCAGCGGATCTCTCGTCGGGTGATCGCAACTGACCTGCGCGCTCTGGCGCTCTGGATCGTCGCACCGATCCGCGCTACACCTTCTCGCGTACTGACACAGGAGCAGATGCCGCCGTGTTCAACAAGCTGAAAACCCTGATCTCCCGTCCTGATGTGTCGCCTGTCGATCCGGTGTCGGACCCGACGCTGGCCCCGGACCGACCGTTCTTTGCCATTGGCGATGTGCATGGCTGCGCCGACCGCCTGGACGAAGTGCTGCGCCAGATTGATGCTGAACGGGCCCGGCCCGATATGCAGGATGCGGCCGTGGTGTTCATGGGGGACCTTGTTGATCGCGGGCCTGACAGTGCCAAGGTCCTGCGCCAGGTGCGTGCGATGCAACAGGCTGCCCCGGATGACGTCTTGTGCCTGACCGGTAATCACGAGGTCATGATGCTGGATTTCATCGACGACCCACTGGGGCGCGGGCTGCGCTGGCTGACCTTTGGCGGGCAGGAAACCCTGTCCAGTTTCGGTATCAAACCGACGTCGGGCAAGGCGGATGCCGAAGATATCATGGAGGTCGCCGATCAGTTGGAAGAGCTTCTGGACCAAGGCCAGGACACCGGTCTGGTCGGCTGGATCCGGGATCAGCCGTTCCTGTGGAAAACCGGCAATATCGCCTGTGTTCACGCCGGTCTGGACCCGGACCTGCCGCTTGGGGAGCAGCGCGAAAAGACCTTCGCCTGGGGCCACCGTGATTTTCGCCACCGGATGCGTGACGACGGATTGTGGGTCGTGCACGGCCATACAATCACGCGCCAACCCGCCTGTGAACAGGGCCGCATCGCGGTCGATACAGGGGCTTACAAGGGCGGACGCCTGACCGCAGCGGCCATTTCGACGGGCGCCTGCCGGTTTCTACAGGGCTGAGCGAACGTCATCAGGGACGTGTTTGCCGGGGCGTTCACACGCCAAGGTAGACGCGGAAACCCGCCACTATCGGCGGGCTTTTTGTGCATTAGGGGCAAACCACCCTTGAAACAAGCCCTCACATACAGGAAACACAATACAGACTGTCATGGGGGCCGAGTCGTGAATAAACTGGTTATTGGACTTTTTTGTGGACTGCTCGGGGCCTGTGGTTCGGCCTATGTCTCGCCTGTTGTGGACGTGCGCGACGAGGGGGTCGAGGTCATCAAACTGACGTCCCATACTCTGAGCCAGGCCAATTTTTCCACCTATACGCCGCGCCAATTGCCAGCGGTATTTTTCCAGAGCGCAGGCTATGGCGGTGTGCCGCGTGGTGCGGGGGCTTTGCCGCCCGCAAGCGTCGAGGCCCAGTCGCGCCCGAGCGTGGCCGAAACCCGTCTGCCGCCCGATGCGCCGGTGGTGCCTTACCGCATCGGTGTTGGCGATGTCGTGCTGCTGGCCACCAAGTCCGGCGGAACGACGGTCGAAGAACTGTCCGGTCTGCTGGCCGCCCAGAACCGCCGCCAAGGCTATACCGTGCAGGATGACGGCGCCATTGCCATCCCTGATGTCGGCCGCATCCCCCTGCTGGGCCTGACCCTGGAGGAGGCCGAGGCCGAACTGTTCCAGGCCCTGGTTGAAAACCAGATCGACCCGTCCTTCAGCCTGGAAATCGCCGAATTCAACTCGCAACGCGTGTCTGTTGGCGGCGCTGTTGGTAAGCCTGCCATTGCCAAGATCACCCTGACGCCGCTGCACCTGGACGAAGCCCTTTTGGCTGCTGGTGGGGTCGACACCGACGACCGCAGTACGACCGTCATCCGTCTGTACCGCGATGGCACGCTGTATCAGATGCCGCTGACGGCCTATCTGAAATCCTCGGACCTGCAACGCACCCGCATGGTGGCCGGAGACAGCGTCTTCGTGGACACCGAATTCGAACTGGGTCACGCGCAGGCCTATTTCGCCGAACAGATCACACTGGGAAACTATCGCCGCGACGCACGGACCCAGGCAGTGCGAGAGCTTGAGACCGAAGTCTCGATGCGGCGTGCCGCCTTGGCCGAACAGCGCGACAATTTCGAAAGCCGCATCGACCTGTCCGCCGTCCAGCGTGACTATGTCTATCTGGTGGGGGAGGTCAAAAATCCAGGCCGCTTTGACATGCCGTTCGAACACAAGGCCACTCTGGCCGACGCCCTGTTCAGCATGGGGGGATTTGACAACAAATATGCCAACCCGTCCCAGATCTATGTGCTGCGCGATATGGATGGCGATGGCCACGTGACTGCCTGGCATCTGGACGCCAAAAATGCGGCGAACTTTACCTTGGCCACCCGCATGGAAGTGCGCCCTAACGACGTGGTGTTCATCGCCGAACAGCCGATCACCAAATGGAACCGCGTCTTGCAGCAATTTGTTCCGACGCTGATTACATCCGGTGTGGCGGCAGCGACCCGCTGAGTGCGCTGATGTCGCCGATCCCTGCGGCGCATTTTGCAATGGTCCTGGAAACTGCCGGGGTCATTTGCGTTCCAACGCCGAATTCCACGCCTTCGATGGCCCAGACCATGCAGATGGCGGGCAACAGGCCCAATACGCGCGCCAGTTCCACGGCCTCGCCCACGCCATAGCCATGGCTGGACACGGGCGTCAGGAACGGCGGCAGGGGGGCGTCATTGGCGTCGAACTGGTGGATCGTGCCGGGGGCCGCGTCAGATCGGCAGGCGTCAATCAGGATCACATGATCATGCCCCTCAAACAGGCTGATCAGATCGGCGGCGATGCCTGGGTTTTCGACCACCTCGCCGTCGTACCCCGCGCGGCGCAGCGCCTGG
>Ga0209345_10005439_pt1 | contig 11796 bp, 6 predicted proteins | sample Cruoilmetagenom7_FD_187294 | JGI IMG/M metagenome (GOLD analysis project Ga0209345, IMG submission 187294) | Oil polluted marine microbial communities from Coal Oil Point, Santa Barbara, California, USA - Sample 7 (SPAdes) (version 2) | ecosystem: Environmental > Aquatic > Marine > Oil seeps ...
AATTAAAAATACCACTAACAAACCCAACATCATCTTGAATGTATGGAGCTTCTCCATCATCATTTAATGAAATGCTAGGTGTTGGAACTAACAATTTATTAAATTCTAAATTAACACTTACTTTATTGAATGTGTCCAAAATAAAATCGAACCCACCTCCAATTTTTAAATTGGTTGGTATGTAATTCTCTTGTCCGTCATCAGTATAAGATACTTTTGGACCAATATTAGAAATATTGTATCCAGCTCTCCACATTCCATTAAAGTTTCCGTAGTTTTTTTCATCAGATTGAAAATAACCCGATATGTCTACAGCAAATGTACTAACTGGTTTAATTGTTGAATTTGCAGATTCAATACCTAAATCTGATCGGATATAGCGCATTGTAACTCCCATAGCATAAGTTTCGCTAAGCTTTAAAGAATACGATGCATCTACTGAGAATTCATTTAATTTCTCAGTTCCTTCAGGTGCTCCATTAATATCAGTTAAATCTATTTGACCTAAATTAAAATATTTTAAACTAGCTGCCCAAGCACTTCTATCATCTATTCTATTGGCAAAAGAAAACCCGCCTAAAAAAACATCGTTTGTAAGTTCTCGTAACCAAGGTGTATATACTATTCCAACAGTAAATTGAGAAGGCATAAATGCAAATTTTGACGCATTCCAATGTTGTGAATTTGCATCTGGTGATGTTGCAACACCAATATCTCCCATACCACCTGCTCTTGCATCTGGAGCAATTAATAAAAATGGTGCTGCGGTTGTTATTGTGTTTTGTGTTTCTTGTGCTTTAACTTTTGAAAATGCAATTAAAACTATAAGGACTAAGACTATTCTTTTTCTCATTTATTACTTTTTTAATTTTACAAATATCTTAATATATTATTGAAGAATTACTAGTTTTTCCAGTTTTTCCGCTTTTGCATTTGAATTAACTGATTTAACTTTTAATTTATACACATAAACTCCTTTTCCAATTTTGGATCCAAAATCATCTAATCCATTCCAAACTAACGTTCTAGATAAATTTCCTTCAGATTGTATCGTTTCATTAATTGTTTTTACTAATTTCCCCGATACTGTAAAAATTTGTATTTGAACATTTAATAATTCATTTGGCTTATTATGATTAAACCAAAACTCTGTGTAATTAACAAACGGGTTTGGATAATTTAACACATTACTTAAAATTAAATCAGCATCATCTACTATAAAAAAAGAAAACGTTGATTCTGATAGATTATTGTAGGTATCCCAAACTTTTAAAGTTAAAGTATGTAACCCTGGCGAAAGATTTCGAAATTGGTAGTTTACCTTCCCTTTTTTAAAGTCATTTAATTCAGTTTGATAAAAGTCGTTTAATATTATTGGATTTGATTGATCGCCGTCTAAAATTGCTACAATATCGTGATCTACAGCTGTAATAGATGTATTAATTCCACTTTCATCTTCTAGCACTGCAATAAACAATGGAGATTCATTAGTAGTACCTCCATCAACAAAGTTTAAATCATTCATATATAATTGCACTAATGGACCTGTATTATCTTCAGGCGCATTTGTGTTTATTCCACCTACAACTATATCTAAATTATATCCTGCTTTATCTAAAATATTGTTTGACGCATAAAAACTAATTTTTCCCTTTCCATACGCCACTTTTAAATCTCTTGGTGCTACAAAATCAAAAATAAATTTTCCTCCTTCAACTTTAGATCTTCCTTCAAATATTTTACTCTCAAGAGCTTCAAATTCCATAATAATATTTCTATTATCATTATCCAATGTTTTTTTATTTATAGACTTATCATAAACTGTAACGTCTATTTCACCATTAAAATCGTTAACTATTGTGCCATTAGGATTGGCTACTTCTCCTTCAAACTTTACGTATGATAATGCTTTAATTGTATCTAAAGACTGCTCAATATTAACAGCATTCATTTTTGTTAATTTAATTGTAGGGTTAGGTATAGATAGTTTCATTGCTGGATCTCCTATAGAATACACAAAATAACGTTGAGTTGTAGAAAATTTATTTTTTACATTCATTAATGATTCTGAAATTGAATAATTCTCATTATTAAAATTTAATAATGGCTTTATAAGTTGCTCATTTAAAACCTGACCTACGCTAATAAAAACTTCTCTAGTAGTTGAAATTAATGATGCTGCTCCACCACTTTTATTCCAAAATAAAAATTCCCCAGCCGTTTTTCTTAATGGGTTGTCAAATCTTGAAAATTCACAGGTTACCGTAATAAATAAAGGGAGTTTAAAATCATTTTTCCAGTTTTGTAAATCTGAGACTTCTAAAACTCGCTCTGTTGCCCAACCATCTTCACCTCCGTGCCCAAAATAGTCAACTAAAATTGTCCCTTTTTCAACCTGATTTGATATTTCAAGATTTACTGTTGGGTACCTATTTCCACCAGAAGAAGTTTGCTGTGTATAAGCATCCATATACACTTTCTTTAAATTGAAAATAGGTTTATTAACCGAAATAGTATCAGCTATTTCTTCCATTTCTTTTTGTAACACCTCTTCTCCAACTGCATCAATATCATCAGCTACTAAAGTAATTTGGGTGCGCCAATCGCCAAATGACTTTGAATTATAATAATTCAAAATTTTGTCAACTACCTGTTTAGCTTGAAGTGCATCTGAAACAGGAATTCTCCCTGTTACAACATCTTGCCGTTCAAAAGAGTTCATTTTACCTTCATTAGCATCCATCATTCCATAAAAATCATCTGTAACAAATGATGTAGCCAAATTAAAGCTATTATAAGCTTCAAAAACTGGTACTATATTGTTATTTCCGCCTATTCTATCTTTATAATCATAGGAAGCATCTCCAAATAGGCAAACATATTTAATTTTATTTGTTGTTGAGTTATCATATAAATGCTTCACAAAATCTCTAATCGCAGTTATATCCTGAGCTCCAGAAGAAAATTCATTATAAATTTGATTTAGTGATACAACTTGAACAATTAAATTTGAATTTTGAATATGATAATCTGCCAATCTTTGTGCTTGTTCTACTAAAAAGTCTTGAGTAATAATTACATAATCTATATTATTTATGCTATGTAAATTTTGATTTTCAATTTGAGAATTTTCAATTAATTGAGGCCTATAAAAATCATTCTCATTTAAAACAATAAATTCCTGCGAAGTTCCTCCATTTACTTTAAAGGTGAAATTAGAACTGTTAGTAGTTTCATTTTTAATATTTTTGGGATTTAACGCATTAGAAACATCCCAAACTTTATTAATATTTGAAGAATTTTCGATTGAATACTCAAATATATCTATATTGCTATTTACTTCTAAATTTCTAAAAGAGAATTGTTTACCATCTGCTATTAACTTTTTCTTCCCTAAAACTTCTATATAATCTAAGTATGCTTTTGCCGATGGATTTCCATTATTATTATATGCTATTTCAACATTTGCAGAATTTCCTGATATTTGTAATGAACCACTATTTTTATTAGCTACAGCTTTAGTAAGCCCACCATTGCTAGATAGGTTTATATTAAATAATGGTTGATTATTTACTTTAACTTCCATTTGAGAAGCTAAAGATGATTCTGCAACACCTCTAACTTTTACAATAATATCTTCTGAAGTATCAATATTATTAAATGGTATTGAATAGTTGTGAACATTTTCTATGCTATAATTATCACCAAACCATTGTTGACCAACTGCAAACAAGTTTATTTCATCTTTTTCAAAAAAAGTATAGTCGTGAAATGTTGTGATTTGCTGATTTGCTGAACCTGTAATTTGATTTTTATCTGAAATTCTTTTTCCTTGTGTATTACCAATTGTAATAAAATAATATGCTTTATCAGAAAAAATATTAAACTGATGTTCTATTTCATTTAAATTTGAACTTTCAGTATTATTCCAATTATGCGGTCCTTTTGCATAAAACAATACAAAATCATTACTATCAAAACTATTATCTTCCTCTCCGCTTATATATATATTATTTTCTTGTAAGTCATCGTATCTAAAATCTCCGTTTAAAAAAGGAAGCATTTCCCCTCCATTACCAAAAATTTGAATATTTTTTGGATTTATTGAATTTGTGTCAATTCCTAAACTCTCCAAAAAACTATTATCAATTTTATAAACACCTGTAGTATCAATTGCAAATTTAAACCAAGTCCCAGAAGCTAAAACAGTATTTTTTACAGCTACAACTTTAGAATTCTTATTGTTCCTATCTACATTTAAGGTATACTCTAAATCAAACGAACTAATTTTTTTAATACTATTTTCATCCTTTATAAGTGGTAATAAATTTAAAACTGCAAAAGTTTTATTTCTGGAATTAACTATGTTAAATTCTATATTTACAGTTTTAGGGATATGGTTAATATTAAAAAACTTGTGGTTACTTGTTGGAATTACTTCAAAAACAATATTTTTAAGTGTGTAACTACCTAGTTTAGTACTTTTAGCGACCTCCCAACTTTTAGTAAAAGATGGATTTAAATTTTCATCAAAAAAATTGTCTTTAATTAAGCTTGTTTTAATTTTAACATTTTTATTAATATTAAAATCAACATTATCAACCCATTTTAATTGAAACTTTTTAACTTCTCGCTGTTGAGCTATTAATACATTTCCAACAATAATAAATAGTAGTATTAAATTTCGCTTAAAATGATTCATCTATTAAATAACGTAAAATTATTAGTGCTATTTTTATTATATTACAACATTACACATAATAAAGAACAAAAACAATCGTTACAAAAACATATATAAATATTTTATTAAAATTATTTCTTGTAAAAAAATTATTTTAATGTAAATTGCGAAACATTAAACCCTAATTAAGTGAAAATGAATATGAAAAATTTCTTTAATGTAACACAAATATTAATAATTGCTGTTTCAGCCTTATTATTTGTTAGTTGCCACAATAGAACTTCTAGCAGCAAATCAGTCCTAACAGGTTGGAGTTCAAAAGATAAGGCTGCCGGAGGATTTTCTACAAATCAAGAATATAAAGGGCAGGTAACCCCACCTGGAATGGTTTTAGTTGAAGGCGGTTCATTCACAATGGGACACGTACAAGATGATGTTTTGTTTGATTGGAATACAACACCCGTTAAACAACAAGTACGATCTTTTTATATTGACGAATCTGAAATTACGAATGCCGAATATTTATTCTATTTAGAATGGATGGAAAAAGTTTTTCCTCCTAGCGATGAAAACTATAAAAATATTTATAGTTCAGCTGTACCTGATACACTTGTTTGGAGAGATGTATTAGGATTTAATGAATTATTAACTGAAAATTACTTAAGACACCCTTCTTATGCTGAATATCCTGTTGTTGGTGTAAGTTGGATACAAGCAACCCAATACTGTAAATGGAGAAGCGATAGAGTTAATGAAAAAATATTAATGGATAAAGGTATTTTAAACCCTTTATTTGAAAGTGATTCCCTTGAAGTAAAAGGTCAAAACAACTTTACTACTGATGCTTACCTAGTTAACCCTCTTTTACTTTATAATGGAGATTCAACAATTTATAGAAAAGGATTACCTTCAAACGCTAAAAGAAAAAAAGGAGAACCTAAACCTTCAAGACGCTCTTTTACAGGAAGACATGTAAAAGTTTCCGATGGAATTTTAGCACCTAAATACAGACTTCCAACTGAATCTGAATGGGAATATGCTGCAAAAGCAATTGTTGAAAAAAGAGAGTATAATACTATTAGAGGTAGAAAAAAATATGCTTGGGATAGTAAATATACTCGTAATAAAGAAAAAAAGGTACAAGGAGACCAATTAGCAAATTTTAAACAAGGAAAAGGGGATTACAGTGGTGTTCCTGGGTGGAGTAACGATGGAGCTGACATTACAATTCAAGTTAAATCATACGATGCTAACGCATTTGGTCTTTACGATATGTCTGGAAATGTTGCTGAATGGGTAGCTGATATTTATAGACCAATTGTAGATAATGATGCTAATGACTTCAACTATTTTAGAGGTAATATTTTTACCAAAAAAATGATTGGAAAAGATGGAAAAGTTGTAATGGTTGATGATGCATCTGTTGAATATGACACATTAGACAATGGGAAAATAATTCCTAAAACACTACCAGGTAGCATTAAGTATATTCCAATAAGTAAAAGAGATGCTTATATGAGAAATAATTATGAAAAAGCTTACAATGTAGATTCTAAAGATGGAGATTTAGCTTCAACAAAATTCTATAGTAAAGATGAAGATGAACTTGAAACAAAACCTAGAATGTACAATTCACCAGTAAAACCTAAAGAAATTGGTGAAAGCGGTTTTATAATACAACAATATGATAAAGAAAATAGAACTACACTAATAAGTGATAAATCTAGAGTTTATAAAGGTGGTTCTTGGAAAGATAGAGAATACTGGTTAGACCCTTCTCAAAGAAGATACTTACCAGAATATATGGCTACAAATTATATTGGTTTTAGATGTGCAACTGACAGGTTAGGAGCTATGACCTATAAAAGAAGAAAACCAACAACAACAAAAGTTAGGTATTAAAAGAAATATTTTATATTAAATTTGAAACCTCACTGAAAATTCAGTGAGGTTTTTTTATATTTAAACAATGAAAATTGAGGAATTATATAAATTATATAGTAAAACCTACTTGGTTGATACTGATTCTAGAAAAATTAGAAAAGGTAGTATTTATTTTGCTTTAAAAGGTGAAAATTTTAATGGAAATAAATTTGCTATAGAAGCTATAAATAAAGGTGCTAGTTACGCGGTAATAGATGAAGTGGAATTCAATACACATAAAAATACTATTTTAGTTAAAAACACTTTAGAAACCTTACAACAACTAGCTAATTTTAATAGAAAACTACTCAATATTCCCATTATTTCATTAACAGGAAGTAACGGAAAAACAACTACTAAAGAATTAATTAATTCAGTATTAAGTAAAAAATTCAATACAACAGCAACTATAGGCAATTTAAATAACCATATTGGTGTGCCACTTACACTTCTAAGTATGATACCAAAAACTGAAATTGGCATTGTTGAAATGGGTGCAAATCATTTAAAAGAAATCGAGTTTTTATGCGATATTGCCGAACCTAATTATGGATATATTACAAATTTTGGAAAAGCTCATTTAGAAGGTTTTGGCAGTGTTGAAGGTATTATTAAGGGGAAATCCGAATTGTATACTTTTTTAAGAAAAACTAATGGAATTGCTTTTGTAAATGAAGATGATGAAACTCAAATAAAACAATCAACAGGAATTAAAACAATTTCTTTTAATAAAAATTCTATACAATTTATAGAAGCCAATCCTTTTGTGAAAATTAAGTTCAAAAATTCAATAATTGAAAGTCAATTAATTGGGAAGTACAATTACAATAATATTGCTGCCGCTATAACAATAGGGAATTATTTTAAAGTTGCTGAAAATCAAATTAAAAATGCGATAGAAAATTATGTACCAACTAATAATCGCTCACAAATTATAAAAAAAGGTACTACAAAAATTATTTTAGATGCTTACAATGCAAACCCAAGTAGTATGCAAGCAGCTCTTGAAAACTTTAATCAACTAAAGGCTCCAAATAAAATAGTATTTCTAGGTGATATGTTTGAGTTGGGAAATGACAGTAACAAAGAGCATCAATACATTGCTGATTTAGCTACTTCTTATAATTTTAAAAAAGTGTATTTAATTGGAAAAGCATTTTCTACAACAAGTGTAAAAAATGCTTTTAAGTATAATAATTTTGAAGATTTTAAAACTTCAAACATCAATTTAAAAATTAACAACACCACAATTCTTATTAAAGGGTCTCGTGGTATGGCTTTAGAACGAATTTTAAACCTCTTCTAGTTTTAATTTTTCTCTATGGTATGCAATTAAACCGTCAATTGGCCTTCTTACAATTTCACCCAATTTAACATTGTGTTTTTTTGCTACAATTTCTATAATATTTCTAGCAAAATACGCAATAGACCCTACAAAATGAACAGGAACTTCTTTTACTTCTTTATAAGTTAAAATTCTTGTCTTAAAAAAAACATTTATTCCTTTTTCTAAAACTTTATCAAAATATGCGTTTCTTTCATTTCTAAAAATGAATTCTGCAAAATGGGCTAAATAAGTATTTGGATTACTTTTTTTATAGATATTTTTTTTGATTACATCTGCATTAACATCAAAATTAGTTTCAAACTTTTTTGCTAGTTTAGAAGGCATTCTTTTATAATAATAATCTCTAATTAATCTTTTACCAAAATAATTACCACTAGCTTCATCCATTAAAATATAACCTAAGGATGGAATTCTAACATCAACTTTTTCACCATCAAAATAACAACTGTTAGAGCCCGTACCTAAAATACAAACAATCCCAGGTTTTATTGTTACTGCATAAGCAGCGGCATAAGTATCTTCACAAACTTCTACTATTGCATTTACAAAAAATGATTCAAATATTGACTTTAATAATAAAGTTGGTTTTTTAGTTCCGCAACCAGCTCCATAAAAATAAACATTTGTAACGCTATCTTTATGGTCAACCAAATCAGAATTTTCTTGAATTCTACTCATCATTAGTTCAGCATCAAAAACTGCAGGATTTAGACCTCCTGTTCTAGTTTTAAGTACTTCTTTTCCTAATTTATCAAGTAAAACCCAGTCAGCTTTGGTTGAACCTCCGTCTGCTATTAAAATCATTTTTTGTAAATTAAATATATTATTTTATCGAATAAATATATTCTGCTAAATCAACTAATTTTGTTGAATAACCAAACTCATTATCGTACCAAGATACCAATTTAACAAAGTTATCACTTAAGCCAATACTTGCATTAGCATCAAATACACTTGTTCTAGGTTCAGATACAAAATCTTGAGAAACTACACCTTCTTCAGTATATCCTAAAATTCCTTTTAATTCATTTTCTGAAGCATCTTTTATTGCTGCTTTTACTTCTTCAAAAGAAGCACCTTTCTCTAATCTTACTGTTAAATCAACAACAGACACATCAACCGTTGGAACTCTAAAAGCCATACCTGTTAATTTTCCGTTTAATTCTGGAATTACTTTTCCTACTGCTTTTGCAGCTCCTGTAGATGCAGGTACAATATTATTTAATGATGCTCTTCCTAATCTAAAATCTTTTCTAGATGGACCATCAACTGTAAATTGAGTTGCAGTTGCAGCATGAACAGTTGTCATTAACCCTTCAACAATTCCAAATTTATCATTTATAACTTTAGCAACTGGCGCTAAACAGTTAGTAGTACAAGATGCATTAGACACAATAGTATCAGCAGCTGTAATGTTTTTGTGGTTTACACCCATTACAAACATTGGTGCATCAGCAGATGGTGCAGAAATAGCTACTTTTTTTGCTCCTGCAGTAATATGCTTTTGAGCACCTTCTAAGTTTGTGAAAATTCCTGTACAATCTAAAACAACCTCAGCACCAACTGCATCCCATTTTAAATCTTCTGGGTTACGTTCAGCAGTTACTCTAATTTCGTTTCCGTTTACAACTAAGTTTCCATTTTTCACTTCAATTGTTCCATTAAATCGTCCGTGAACTGAATCATATTTTAACAAATATGCTAAATGATCTACTGCTAGTAAATCATTAATTCCTACTACTTCTACATTTGGTCTACTTGCAGCTACTCTAAAAGCAATTCTTCCAATTCTACCAAATCCGTTAATTCCTATTTTAACTGTTGACATATTTTTATTTTTATTAGTTTCTATTATTATTCTATTTTATACTGAAGTTATTTCAGCTACTTTTAGTAATTCTTCATTAATATCATTGTTCATTTTAATAGCCTTTTCTAGCTCAACTTTTGATATTTTATTTTCTGTAATTCCAATCATTACTCCAGTAGATTTATCTAACAATGCTTCAACTGCAGCAACTCCTAACCTACTCGCTAGTACTCTATCAAAACAACTAGGCGAACCACCTCTCTGCATATGTCCTAAAACTGAAACTCTAATATCATAATCTGGAAAATTCTCAGTGATATAATCGGCTAATTCAAAAACACTTTTCCCTATTTTATCTCCTTCTGAAACTACTACAATACTAGATGTTTTTCCGTTTTGTTTTCCTTTATTAAGTGATTCTACAAACTTATCTAACCCAATATTTTTTTCAGGAATTAAAATTTCTTCAGCTCCTGCCCCAATTCCAGAGTTTAAAGCAATAAAACCTGCATCTCTTCCCATAACTTCAATAAAAAACAATCTATTATGAGAACTTGCAGTATCTCTAATTTTGTCAATTACTTCAACTACCGTGTTTAGTGCAGTATCATATCCTATCGTATTATCTGTTCCATAAATATCATTATCTATGGTTCCCGGAATTCCAACAAGTGGAAAATTAAATTCTTCTATAAATTTTAAACCTCCAGTAAATGTTCCATCACCTCCAATAAGTACAAGAGCGCCAATACCATTTGCTTTTAAATTCTTATACGCTTTTTCTCTTCCTTCCTTGGTTTTAAATTCTAAAGACCGAGCAGATTTTAAAATAGTACCACCTTTATTTATAATATTACTTACATTTCGTGCTGAAATATTTTCAAAATCGCCTTCAATTAAACCTTGGTAACCTCTATAAACACCAACACATTCAACACTATAATAGTTACAAGCTCTAACTACAGCTCTTATAGCCGCATTCATACCTGGAGCATCGCCTCCTGATGTTAAAACTGCAATCTTTTCTATTGGTTCATTCATAGGTTAAAAATATAGTACAAAATTACTCTTAAATCGTTTTTTTTCCTACAAAAACAGCCAATATTAACTATAACGATTTCGCTATTTAATGTAAAAAAAAGTTCTTAATTGAACTCTTTTTTTTTACTGTTTAATTAACTACAAATCAATTTAGTAAACAAATTTAATAAATATTATTTTAAACTAATTAAATTGATTTTTATATTAATTCAGCTATAAAAAAACGGCGTAATAAACTAGCTTATAAAGTATCCGTTTTTTACTGATAAAATAAAAGAAGCTAATGGTTCAATCTTTAAATTTATAACACCTTTTCCATTCGCTACTATTAATTCTGAAGTCATTTTTCCATATAATTGTTCAGAAACATTATAAGTGCCATCATTTAAATTCCAAGTTGTAATAATTTCTTCAGGAATTTGTAAGTTAAATTCATAACTTGTTTCTGCGTCAAAATTTGAAATAACAATCAATTTTTCTTCAGAAGACCATCGTACAAATGAAAATACGCTATGGTTATAATTTTTAGTAGTTGCTCTATTGTAATTATGAATTTCTTTATAATCACCCATTAAAGCACTGCTATTAATGGTAAAATTAAGTAAGCGTTTGTAAAAATCTCTGAGTTCACTTTCACTTTCTGATAACTGAGCTCCGTCAAATTCACCTTCATTCATCCATCTTTGGTGATGTGGCACTCCAATATAATCAAAAATAGAAGTTCGTGTAGGGGCTCCAAAACCAGGTTCTTCAGCTCCTGGCTCACCAACTTCTTGACCAAAATAAACCATAGTTGGTGCTGTGCTAATAGTTGCTGAAACTACCATTGCGGGCTTCCCTTTTTCAGCCAATCCTGCAAAACCTGAACTTGCAATACGTTGTTCATCATGATTTTCTAAAAAGTGCAACATATTATGTTCAATATCACTTAAGTCATTTTGAATTGCTGGTAAATTATCTGTTAATCCATGACCTTGCATAATATGTTTAATA
>Ga0209345_10005440_pt1 | contig 11795 bp, 11 predicted proteins | sample Cruoilmetagenom7_FD_187294 | JGI IMG/M metagenome (GOLD analysis project Ga0209345, IMG submission 187294) | Oil polluted marine microbial communities from Coal Oil Point, Santa Barbara, California, USA - Sample 7 (SPAdes) (version 2) | ecosystem: Environmental > Aquatic > Marine > Oil seeps ...
TGAGGGATTAGAAATTACTAACCCTGAGGATGGTTTTGTACAATATTGGGATGTTGGTGGAGACCAAACGATTGCACAATTTCCAATTTCGATAAAAGACCTTTTCTTGAAATCTAGTGCTTTAGGCGCTGGTTATGTTACTGAAGTAATTGATTACTCAGATAACTCAGTAAAAGTAGCGATGAGAAACACTGGCTCAGCCGAAGATGAAGTAGTGGTTACTTTGGTACAGGGATCACCATATATATTCGCTGAGACAAATAATAAAAGTGCATTATCGATTACTATGGAACAGGGAGCTAACGTTGAATTCTATGATTTAGAGGGAAACTTAATTGATGTTAGCTCACATATAGGAGATTCAATTATCATTAAATATGTGCAAAGACATTCGGGTTATAATTGTACACCACCTTCTAATGTATTAGGTCCACAATATTCAGATAAGTTTTATTTAGTGAATACACCAGATAACACTTCATTTACTATGATTAATAATGTTCTAGGCATGAGTTTAACAGAAGGAAACTACATATCTGTAGTAGCTCTTAATGATTTAACGGAAGCTAGTTATTATCATTCATATGGTTATAGTATGATTAATAAATCTACTACAACATTTGAAGTTGAATACGAAACTAGTATGGTGTATACAGATTATATAGCATCTTACCAACAACTTAGAAGTGATAGCTCTACTTATCCTTTACAAGTCTTAATGCCACATCACTATAAAAATAGCGATGTTACATTATCTGATTACTCATATCGTACAGTTAGAGGGACTCTAAAAGTAATGGAAGGAAACTATTTCCAAACAGAGTTATCATTTAATGGGTTATTACCAGGATATACTTTGCCTGAAAATACAGAGTTTAGCTCAGGAGATATGGTTTCATATTTAGAAACAATTGAGTCTGAAACTAGTTATGAAGATCTAGAGAATTTTTTCAATGATGATGGACCATATTGGAATTCAAAAGCTCTATATCCTTTAGCACAAGGGATAATAATTGCTGACCAACTTGGAGAAGAAGAGTTGAAAATTAGTTTTATAGGTAAATTAAATTATCTATTACAAGATTGGTATACATTCTCAGATTTTAGTGACGAACGATATTTATATTATAATAACGCTTGGGGTTCAGTGTATTATTCAAATAATGATTTTGGAACAGCTACTGGATTAAGCGATCATTCATTTACACATGGTTACTTGATTTATGCTTCTTCAGTATTAGCTATGTATGATAACAATTTTATTAATGACTATGGACTATTAGTTGATCTATTACTTGATGATTATATGTTTACTGAAAGAGGGAATGAGAGTTTTGAGTATTTAAGAAACTTTGATGCTTGGGCAGGACATTCTTGGGCTCATGGATTCGGTAATTTCGCTGAAGGTAACAATTTAGAGTCAACTAGTGAAGCATTAAATTCTTGGAATGCTGGTTATTTATGGGCTTTAGCTACTGGCGATGAAGAAAGAATGGAAACGGCTATTTATGGCTTTGTTACAGAACTTACTTCTATTAAAGAATACTGGTTTGATTGGGATGATGAAAACTGGGATCCTGCATTTGGTGATTATGTTGATGTAGCCGGAATGATATGGGGTGGAAAGCATGATTATGCAACTTGGTTCGGGGCTAATCCAACATTCATATATGGTATTCAGTGGTTACCAACAGGAGAATATTTAACAAACTATGCTATCTCAGATTATGATTACGATAAACTAGCTTCAATATTTGCAACATACTTAGAAGCTAAGGATGGAACTATTGATACATGGTACAGTAATATGTGGTTTATTCAAGCAATTACAGATTCTGAAACTGCATTAAGTCAGTTTGATGCTGATTTAATATTGAACGATGATTATCCTGCAGAATTAGCTGGGTCTTATTGGATGATTAACGCTCTTGATTCGATTGGTAGAAGAACAAACGATATTTGGATGGAAATCCAAATGGGTGTTTCATCGACTATTTATGAAGCTGAAGATGGAACTGTTTACGCTATGATCTGGAATGTTAGCAATGAAGAAAAAACAGTTGACTATTACAACGAAGATGGACTTTTAACCACAGTAACAGTTGATAAAAAATCATTTACTAAAGTTGTTTTGGACTAAAATAATATATAAGGAATCTATTCTTTAATTTATAGGTTCCTTTTTATATTTTTATGCCAATTGCTTTTAATAGATTATTTAAATGATATAATATTTTAAAAAGGGGGAGTTTTGATGAAGAAATTTTTCAATGAATTTAAGACATTTATAAGTAAAGGTAATGTTATGGATTTAGCAGTTGCCTTCATTATTGGAGCAGCATTCAAATCTATAATCAATAGTTTGGTTTCAGATGTAATTATGCCTTTAGTTAGTTTAGTTATTGGTCCAGCAGGATTTGATAACTTTAAATACGTTATAACTGAAGCTAATGAAGCCACAGGAATATTAGAAAATGCAATTTATTATGGTAGTTTTATTCAAAGCATAATTGACTTTCTAATAATTGGTTTCGTTGTATTCCTTATTATTAAATCTATAAATAAATTCAAAGATGTTGTAGATGGTGAAGATGAAGAACCAGCACCACTAGAACCAACACCTGAACCAAAGCCAACAGTAGAAGAATTGTTGATGGATATAAAGCAACTTCTATCTGAAAAACAAGAAAAAACAGGTTAAATAATGAAACTCATTTCTACATTGAAATGGGTTTTTTTATTATAGACGACCTCAGTGGTCGGCTACCAAAACCACCCGCTGTGCGGGTGAGAACATAAGAGCCGTGGCGTTAAAAAAGAATTCCTCCAAAATGATATAATGGACATGTCGATTGCCATTACACAAAAGGAGGAATTCAAAGAATGTCACCCAAAAGAAACGATGACACAAGTAGTTTATCACACACTAGGTGGAATTGTCAGTACCACATAGTATTTGTTCCAAAGTACAGAAGAAAAGCTATCTTCGGAAAGCTAAGAGGAGATATAGGAAAATATCTAAGAAGACTATCCCAATACAAGGGGGTAGAAATAGTAGAAGCACACGCAGCGATAGATCATATTCACATGCTCGTAAAGATACCACCTAAATTGGCTGTCTCATCATTCATGGGATATCTAAAAGGTAAAAGCAGTCTCATGATATTTGAAGAGCATGCGAACCTGAAATACAACTATGGGTCTCGGCACTTTTGGGCCGAGGGCTACTATGTTTCGACCGTAGGTCTAAACAAAAAAACAATACAAAACTATATAAGAAACCAAGAACTAGAAGATCAAATCAAGGACAAACGAAGTTTAAAAGAATATAAAGACCCGTTTACGGGTAAGTAAGAGTGTCAATGGCAATTGGCAAATAAAAAAGCACCGAAATCGGTGCTGCCAGTAACCGGCCTTATAGGCTAAGGCGAAAAACCGCGCCTTGAAGACGCGGATTTTTATTTTTAATGGATTTTACTTTGACAAGCATATAAATTATAATGAGTTTAATGAAATGTATCTTGAAGGAAAGATCAATGGCATATCGCACAGCTAAAAGTGGTTATAAGAACTTGCCTTACAATCTCGAATTCATGAGATAGCTCGTTAATTAGACGTGCGTTTGCAAGAGAGATTTCTAAGCCTGAAGCTTTAGAAATAATTAAAAATCCTAATGCACTATCTATTACTGAAAATGTTCAAAGTAATGCTAGTTTTATATGTAATTACGTTCATGTTGTTGTGGAGTGTTATTGAATGCAAAGAAACATGGACTTACAAACGCGATAAACACACCAAATTATATCTGTCAGATTAATGTTGATAACTGCGTTGGTTGTTCAAAATGTGCGAATGTTTGTCCTGTGGATGCGATAGAAATAATTAACAAAAAGGCTTTCGTTGACAACGTCCGTTGTATAGGGTGTGGGGTTTGCAGTAATTCATGTAGTTTTGATGCATTGCCATTAGAACATCGGAAATCAAGAGTTTTCACTCCAGTTAATCTAAATCGAAAACTTATCTTACAAGCTATTGAGCAAAATCGATTGCAAAATCTAATTTTTAGAGATAGTGATAAGTTGAGTCATCGATTTTTAGCATCTGTTTTAGGCATTATTATAAAACTACCACCCGCAAAACAACTCTTAGCAAACAAACAGTTAAAATCAAAATATTTAAGGAAACAGATTTAAGTTTACAATAAAAAATCTATAGAGGTAAGCAAATGAAAAAATACTCATCATCAATAGTTTTTCTTTCATATAATAATTATGAATATGGAATTCAGTTTTTTGAGAAAGTTCTCAATTTAAAATTGGTTATGGATCAAGGATTCGCTAGAGTCTATTCCATTAACAAAACATCTTTTCTAGGCTTCACTAAAGCTTTAAAAGAAGTTGAAAATCATGGTTCTACATTAATAAGTTTAACTACTGATAACTTAGAAAGCGAATATAATAAAATTAAAGAATATGATGTATTGAATCTAACACCAATACGAAGAATTGATCAGATACCTTTAGACTCATTTTTCTTTAATGATTTAGAAGGGCACTTTTTTGAATTTATGAGATTTATAGGGGAAGAGGATGTCAAACTTTTTAATTCATAAAGCTATTTGAATTTTTTTATTCAATTTTCTAGAGATTTCTATCATAAATATTATTAACTTAAATATAATTGAGGGGGATTTAATGTTTCTTCTAATGAAGTAGGTGAAGCGTTAGAAACTTTTAGTTTTTTACATATCTTATTATTCATAAGTATTATTTTAGGTGTATTATTTATATACATAAATAGAGAAAAGATTAGGAATCATAAAAAAGAAAGAAATATAGCTAAAGGGATGGCTATATTTGCTTTAATATGGGAAATAGGTTTTTAGGCTTAATTTTATGTATATGTTAGATAGCGATGGGACTCCATTCTCAATGTTTGAAGGTCATGGGTATTTCTTATATCTTTTGCAAGTCATAATATCAGCAATACTTTTAATTTATACCATTCTTTATATATTCGAGAAAACAGAGGAAATTAGATGAAGGAGGAAGATAAAAGATGAAAAAAACAGAAAATGAAAACATAATTCATATCATTAAGTTCGGACTATTTTCAATATCTGCTGGTTTAATTCAACTTGCATCATTTACTTTACTACATGAAGTCTTTAAACTGATTTATTGGCCAGCATATTTAATCGCATTGACACTTTCGGTTTTATGGAATTTTACTTTAAATAGGAAATTTACATTTAAAAGCGCAGCTAATATACCTTTAGCCATGACAAAAGTAGCATTTTTCTACGCGATATTTACACCGCTTTCAACTTGGTGGGGAAATGCATTAACTGTTATTGGTTGGAATGAATATATAGTTTTAGGGGGAACAATGATAATTAATTTAATAACCGAATTCATATATACTAAGTATTTTATCTATCATAATCAAATTAATACAGCTATTAACAAGGAATAAAATCAATAACATATAAAATACTATAAAATAATTAGTGTTTTTATTTGGCATAACAAATCATTTCAAATAAAAAAACTATATTTGTTATGTGGCCCATATACAAAGCATTTCTAATTGTATAAAATAGATGTATGGAGTGATTATTATGAAAAAATACATAAAAGAAATATATGAAGACAATGCTTCATACATTTTAAATGAAATTCAAAATTTAATAGAAGCACATAAGAGTAATGAAACAAACAAATTATTAGATGAAACTGACGTAATGATAATTACTTATGGAGATTCGATTAGAGGGAGAAACACACCTTTAAACGATTTAAATGATTTTCTTATAGAAAATCTATCCAATTTAGTAAGTAGTATTCATATATTACCTATGTTCCCATATTCATCAGATGATGGATTTAGTGTAATTGACTATTTAAAGATAGATGAAAATCTTGGAACCTGGAATGATATTAATATATTATCTAAATCATATAAACTAATGTTTGATGCAGTTATAAATCATATATCAGCTTCTTCGGATTGGTTTAAGAGATATTGTAATGATGAGGCTGAATATAAAGATTTCTTTATTGAGTGCTTTGATGATGTGGATTATAAAGATGTTGTTAGGCCTAGGGACTTACCACTATATTATGATTATGAAACTAAATCAGGCACTAAAAAACTTTGGGCTACATTTTCAAAAGATCAATTAGATTTGAACTATGCTAATCCTAGAGTGTTAATAAAAGTATTAGAAGTATTATTGGATTATGCAAAGAATGGAGCCAAATTTATCAGATTAGACGCTGTTGGTTTTATTTGGAAAGAGATAGGAACATCGTGCATTCATCTCCACAAAACGCATTTGCTTATAAAGTTAATGAGAGAAGTGCTAGAACTAAGCTATCCTAATACAAGATTAATTACAGAAACGAATGTTCCGCATAAAGAAAATATCTCATATTTTGGTAATGATGATGAAGCACATTTGGTGTATCAATTTCCATTACCACCTTTGACTTTATTCACATTGATAAGCGGAGATACAAGAAAACTATCAAATTGGGCTGATAGTTTGAAGGAAACTAAATTAAGTAATAATAATACATACTTTAATTTCTTAGCTTCTCATGATGGAATCGGAGTTAGACCGGTAGAAGGAATTCTTAATAAAACAGAGCAAGAGTTATTGATAAATAACACTATAGCTAAGGGTGGTAAAATTAATTATAAAAAAAATTTTGATGGATCAACAAGTCCGTATGAAATGAATATTAACTATTTTGATGCGGTGGCTGATTTAGAAGCTTCCGACGAAATGAAAGTGCAGAAATTTATGGCATCCCAGTTCATTCTACTGTCTTTGAAGGGCGTTCCTGGAATTTACATTCATAGTTTATTAGGAAGTCAAAACTATTATAGAGGTGTAGAAGAATCAGGAATCAATAGAAGGATAAATAGAGAAAAATTAGATTATCATGAAATATCACAACGCATTTATGATGATGAATCGATTTCATGTAAAGTATTCTCTGCTTATAAAAATTTATTGTCTATAAGAAAGAGTAACTCAACTTTTTCTCCTTCCAGTATTCAAGAAGTTTTGGATTTAGGAAAAGAAGTATTTGCTTTAGTAAGAAGAAACTCCTCTGGTGAAATATTATGTCTTCTAAATGTTACGGACAAAGAGATTAAAATTGATTTTGATTATCAAGGAACAGATTTAATAACTAATAAAGAATATGATAAAAAATTAAAACCTTATCAATTCTGTTGGATTAGGAAAGGATAAAATATGAAAATTGGATTGTTGCATTTTAGGGTCTATGAAACGGATGGAGTTTCATTAGAAATGGATAAATGGAGATATGCATTTGAAAAATTAGGCCATGAAGTAGTTTATATTTCTGGATCTGAATCTGATAGAGAAAATCATATATATATAGAAGAACTATATTATAAAGCAGAATATAACAAGATAATTTATGAAAATGCATTTAAAAAACTAATCGATTTTAATGATGAAACTGATTTGTTAGCTCACATTTTTAGTTTAGCAAAAACAATAGAAGAAAAACTTAAAGACATTATTTTGAATAACAAAATAGATGTTTTAGTACCTAATAACATTTCATCGCTAGGTTTTAACCTTCCAGTTGGTATTGCAATAGGTGAACTAAACAAAAAAGAATGTGTTAATTTTATTTACCATCATCACGATTTCTATTTCGAGAGGATTAGATATTCTAATCCGTTGTTTGCTAGTATTCAGGATATACTGGATTCGTATTTTCCATATAAAGGAAATGCTATACATTGTACAATAAATGAAATCGCTAAGTCTGAATTAATTAGAAGAAGAGGAATCATAGCGAATGTAATTCCTAATGTCTTCGATTTCAATCAAGATTTATGGGAAAAAGATGATTATAATAATGATTTAAGATCAAAATTAAGAATTAATGAAAGCGACCTTGTATTTTTACAAGCAACTAGAATCGTAAAAAGAAAAGGAATTGAATTAGGATATTTAATTCTTGAGACTTTCTCTAGTGAATTAAAAAATCATATAGGAGAAGAGTTGTATAGCGGCTATACAGTATCAAAGGATACAAAAGTCCATTTGGTGTTAGCTGGTCTAAATGAATATGAAGGTGATTTTGAGAGTCTTGATAAACTTATTAATAGAAGTGACATTGTTGTCCATTACATAAACGATATAGTTGACCATAATCGAGGGTGTATAAATGGTAATAAAGTATATAGTCTTTGGGACGTTTATACAATGTGTGATTTTATTACATATCCAAGTGTTTTAGAGGGCTGGGGAAACCAATTATTGGAAGGGTTATTTGCAAGGAAACCAATACTTGTTTTTGAATATCCTGTATTTAAGAGCGATATCAGTGAATATGGATTTAACCTAACAACATTTAGCACTTCGTTAGTTAGCGATCCTAAAACAGAGTTGTTAACTCTAGATAAAAATATAAGAGTTAAAAAATCAAAAGAAATCTATAATGTTTTATTTAATAGTGATGTATATCAATTAAATGTCAGTAGAAATTTTGAAATTGCTAAAAAGTCACTATCATATGATGCTTTGATAAACTTGTTAAAACCTTTTATTGAGAAATTAAAGTGAATTTTAAATGAAATTGGTGTCGGTAACAATAACACCATATGAAAACGCTTGACATTTGTTATGTGTGATATTTAAATTCGAAAAATAGTTTGCTATAATTGAGTTATCATAAAAATTTAAAGGAGAATAGAATGAAAAAATTATTGTTAATCGCTTTCGCAGCGATTTTAGCATTTACTGTTGTTGGTTGTTCAGAGGAAACAACAGCAGCGACTGAAACAACTACTGAAGAAGCTAGAACCTTAGTTATATCATCTTCATATGTAAGAGAAGTTTATGAAAAAGAAATTTACAGAGACGAAATATTTGACGCATTTGAAGAAGCTAATAACTGTACTATTGAATTAAATGTTTATTCAGAAACAGGAGCGTTATTTGATAAAATCAATACAGAGCAAGAAGCTAACGAAGTTGTAACAGACTTACTAATCGCCCATTACTCTGATATGGTTAATTACATTGACGATAACGACTATGTTGTTGATTTATCTGATTTACAAGACGAAATGGATGACAGAACTTTCTCAGATGCATTCAACGCTTCAACTAATCGTGGAGATTCAAGATACTTTTTCCCTATTAATACTGACCTTTATTTAGGTATTGCTGCTAATGATGCATTTAATCATTTACCAGCAGGGTTAACTGAAGCAGATGTATTAGCTGGTGACTACACATGGGATGACTATGTAGCATGGGTTGGTGACGGTTCAGAAGTTATGACTGCTATCAAAGGTATGGCAACTTCAATGTTAATCTACCAAGTGGGTGGAATGGCATTATCACATGCAACAGCAGCTGAAGTAGGAAGTACATTCCCAGGATTAAACAACAATGCAAACAAAGAAGCATGGTCTGATATCTTAACAATGAAATTAGCTGGTGGTATTCACGCTGAATCCTCTAACATAAATGATGTTTCAGGATTATTACAAGCTGGATCAATTCAACTTGCATTTGCTCATATGAACCAAATTTCAACTGTTTATACAAATGCACCTGCACAATTTAAAGTATTCCCAGGACCTAAAGGTGAAAGTGGAAAAGCCGGAACTATTATCGGTGGACATGGTATTGCTGTTATCGAAGGTTCAGAAAACGAAGACTTAGCAAAAGAATTCATAAAATGGATTACAGAACCAGAACAAATCGTTCACGCATCATTAGGATCAGTACCTCCATTAGCAGAAGCTGTTGACGCATTAGGAAACACACCTGCAGAACAAATCGTTAAAATGGGTATTGCTACAATTAACGCAGCAAACGTTGAAGGTTTACAAATGATTCCTTTATACTCTGAATGGGGTAGTGTTAAGGGTTGTTCAGATACAGTATTCGCTGCAATTATGGACGGCACCGTAACAACAGAAGCTCAATTATTTGCATTACTAGACACTCAACAAGCAGCCTTAGAAGACTTACTAGTATAGTAGGAAGATTATACTCTCCCCCTATTTTATTAAACAACAAAAAAGCAGATATGATATCTCTCATATCTGCTTTTTTAAATTTTTAAAACATTAATGTTTTTACATAGAAAACACTTCAATTAGTATAGATACTAAAAAACAAACGCATACATAAAAAAATATTGGTATGTGGACTGTTATATTTTAATGGCATTTTTGTTATACTAATAGTATAAAAAGTTTGGAGGAATTATTAATGGAGATGAAATTATCTAGTGATTCGCCGAAAGTGTGGGATAGAATAAAAAGGTTTTTAAAAACCCCTTATATGTTGGTTGTTCCAGCACTTATTTTCTATTTGCTGTTTTGGGCGTATCCAGTTTTTAATGCAGTAAAAGATATGTTTACTGGTGTAGGCGGGGGCTTTACACTTAGTAATATAACATTGCTTTTCCAAGAAGCCTTATTTTGGGAAGCTTTACTAAACACTTTAGTTTTTGCTTTTGTTTCAATAGTGATACAGTTTATTTTAGCCTTATTATTGGCTTTACTAATCAATCGAAAGTTCAAGGGATCTGGTATCTTCCTTTTCTTAATGATGTTACCGATGGCGATTCCAATCGCCGCAGTTGGGATAATTTGGAATACGGGATTAACTGAGTTTGGTTGGATTAATTCGATATTGGAGAATACAGGACTACAATGGTTGCTAGAAGCACTGAAAATAACTGATGGACCGATTGTATGGACTGGTGTTAAAGGTATGCAAGCGGTAATGTTCTTGGTTGTCGTTGATACTTGGACAGTTCTACCTTCAGTAATGATTATAATCTTAGCTGGGTTACAAAATCTTAATAAAGAATATCAAGAGGCTGCACTAGTATTTGGAGCAACCAAAAAACAAACAGTTACTGATATTATAATTCCAATTATTAAACCTACTATTATCACTTCGTTACTTCTAAGGATTATTTCTGGAGTCCAGGTATGGTTGATTTCAGTTATGATATTCGGACATAGTAACGTACCATTCTTAGTAGAAAGAATAGTTTATTATCAAAAGAACTTCTTCTCAGACGAGTTGCTAGTAAAAATAGCTATTGGATACTCAATATTAGTTGTATTGATCGTTATGACTATTGCGACAATATTCTTGAGAGTTAGCAGAAAGTCAGAAAGGAGTATGAACAATGCGTAAAGATAAAACAAAAAAAGCTGGACAAGCGAAGAAAAAAGCAAAATCAACGATGTTTTACTTGTTTGTTATATTTCTTGCATTTATGTTTATCACACCTTTAATATATTTAACGACTACATCACTAAGCTCATTAATTGAATTGAATGATTTTCCAAGGCCAATGATTCCATCATTGTCACATAATATTCAATTTGAATGGAATGAGGATTGGGAACTATATAATCTTTATAGAGAAAATAATGAAGGTGAATATGAACTTCTAAATTACGGAGATGAAGAAACATTTGTTCCATACTTAGAAAGAATGTTTAATATTACAATCAGCGAACAAGATTTATTAGAAATAATGGAGCCTACTAAAACCGAAGGACCGGTTCAGGTGAAGTTATATAAGAATATATTTGCTAACTTTGTAAAATTCTTCACACTAAATGGAAATATTGATGAAAATACAACTTGGAGTGAATTTTGGCAACAATCAATACCGAGCGCTTTTCTAAATTCTGTTAAAGCAGCAGTATATACAATACTCTTAGCCCTATCTATTGGTGGTAGTTTGGGATATGCCTTA
>Ga0209345_10005441_pt1 | contig 11794 bp, 10 predicted proteins | sample Cruoilmetagenom7_FD_187294 | JGI IMG/M metagenome (GOLD analysis project Ga0209345, IMG submission 187294) | Oil polluted marine microbial communities from Coal Oil Point, Santa Barbara, California, USA - Sample 7 (SPAdes) (version 2) | ecosystem: Environmental > Aquatic > Marine > Oil seeps ...
ATCTCCTTGATAATTATTTTACTGGGTTTAATAGCATATGGACCAATTAATTTTAGATCAGCAAATAAAATTACTACATCTTTAGCTATATAATATGAAAAAGGTTCAGCAAAGCTAAATTTTACAAATAAGTTTAATAATTATTTTTCAATAATAAAACCAATCCATAATAATATTATTAAGCAAGGTTTTTTCTGCTTAGAGCTAATAATCAATATAAAAAATATAGAGTGTTAATATGAGTGAAATAGAACATATACAGGAAATTAATGCAAAGAAACTTGGGGATGAAGCCCTTTCTGAAGTAAAAAATATACCTGGGATCTTTGAGGCCATAACTCAGGACGGAATAGGTGATAATGTCGACAGGTTCGATGCTTTAATCCCATTTAGTGATATGGCTCGTCTATATGGAGAAACTTACATCGAATGGTCAGAATCCTTTAACAGTGTAAAAGGTGGATTCATCAGTTTCAATGAGTGGCTTCAAGAGAAGGCAAGAACAATAATCGAACGATTTCGAAAGGTAATAGTTGTCAATAGTTATGTCGAAGAAAGTCACATTGTTTTCTCTGAAATTCACTGTCCAAAAATTAATGGATGTATTGCTCATCATATACAAAAAACCGAGAATGTTCACGATCATTATCTAGAGTTAAAGATATTGGGATTTGGTGGGGGATCGGGGAAATCTGTGAAACTTGGTACAGGTTATGAAATTCCTGCACGTGAAGAATGTAGGCAAATCTTGAAACCTGTCAAGGTTCTGATTGAAGATTGTGATTACCAGGGTACAATATTCCAGAGAGTTTCTATTCTTGAAATAAAAGGGGGTTATGACACTAGAGTAATTCAACCACCTCTTTTTGATCAATGCAATCTTCCAATTCCAACAATCACATCTGATTCAGAGTGGGTTTCAAGCCATTTTGATTCTCCATATCCAGGTGATCCAGCGAAAGTGGAATGTATGATCGAAATCGGGGATCAGTGGAGCCATTCAATGGCAGTCGAACTCGGCCCATTTTCTGTTGGTCTAAAAGTTTCAACATCCGCATTAAAGACAATGAAATACGAATATAAACTATTTGGTCCGCAAAAATATTATGGGTACCGTCGTCCCAGAACTATGGGGTATTATTGGACTTATTAAAGTATTATTCTTCCAATTATTACACCAATGAACTCGGACTAGCTAAATTTATTATAGAATGGATCCTTTATACTTATCATTCACCATTCTCTTTATATTTCAAGCATTTTATAGATGAACTAATTAATAAAATCGTCTATTATTCACCATCAAAAAAGACTATAGAAATGTTTATTGGTTCTTAAATGAAATTAGATTCCACTGAATCGATGAATTTTTTAATCTTCGTTGTCATTTTTTTATCTTCTTTTTTAATATTTCAGTTTGGTCAATTTTAATTGAGACACCTAACCATTCCAATTCACCCTCCTTGAATTTTCCTTCTGACCATGTATAAGGAGACCATCCAGCTAAAGATCTAAAGGTCTCTTCAGATCCCTCTGGGTTTATAGTTGCAGTTAATTCCCAAGTCGGTACTGCTCCAACTAATTCGCCTAATAAGGTAGATCCAATAAAAGTTGCTTCTTTATGTTTTGGCAATGAAAAACCGGTTGGACGAACATCTGAGCAAAAATGAACTCCCTCTCGTATCCAGCGGGGACGCGATGTTAGACGAACTCCTAGATGGTGGGTTCCAAAGGGACACAATTTATCTTCTTATCGGGGATAGGAAGCCGAATTCTAAGGTTTTAATTACCACCTCAGTTGCGGCGTTTGCCGATCGAAATTTCAACAAAATTGTGGGGTTTATTGACGGGAACAACCGATTTAACACTTATAATGTCAGTAAGCTTGCGGTGAGCAGGAAAATATCTATTGGGATTTTTTCTGTAAAATTTTTTCCCATTGCCTCTGCTACTACGAGTGCGTCGTGTAAACAGGTTTTCGTTACAGGAACTCCAAATATTTTTGATCGGTAAGCGAACCATAATTCCATCATATAAAATATTATTAAAAATTATCTACAAAATTATTTTTTAGAAATTCTTAGGACTCTGAAGAATCTTGGCAAAATTATATGAAAAAAACGATAACTTCTGCAACAGAAACAGAGTACGCTAATTTATTGAAAAAGGGATTCTAATGTAAGATAATAAAAAACGGGTTAATTTGTAATTGTTCATTCGTTAATAATAATAACTAAACTATTTGTTAAAACATAATGGAAAAACTACTATAGATAAAATGGACCAAAAATAATATAAATCACTCACGGAGAGCGTTTATAATTTGATTTTTTGCATGTTCTTCAAATTTTCTTTTAAAACTATCATCGTGCTTTCTAATATAAACATTGACCTTTATACTCTTTTGGTTAAAGATTTCTCTAAAAAATGTCTTCTTACTCTCAAAAAACCGTTCTTTCTCACCAAATTTATCAGTAATAATGATTGTATCTAAATTTTGTTCTTTAATTTCATTTAGTTCTGAAAAATCAAAACCAAAAGAAGAAAAATTAGTATGCTCGTACTTTGTAAAAATATTTTTTGGGATTTTTAATCTAATATTTAACTCTTCAAAATCGGGTAATGATTCTAGATCAGCAATTATATTACCAATTTTTTCCAATCTCAAATTCCAGTCATTAGTAGTTTTATTCGAGACTCTATTTTCATTAAATATCTCATCATTCTTTCTCCGTAATAATATGGTGTTTAGATCATAAAAAATATTTTTTAAATGAGGAGTTGGGTTATCATTCTTTTTTAGAACTTTATACATTTTATATAAATTTTGATATAAAAATGCTTCATTAAACTCGAGTATATCCCACGCAGGCTCCATTTCCTTGATTATATCAATCAAATCTGTTTCATTTAGAATAAAATTAGGTATTAAACATTTAGTAAAATTTAAAAAAAGTCTTTTCAAGACGAAATCAAAGTAAGTAACAATTTCATGTGTATATACTCTATCATATAAAGAAAAGCGACTAATTAAAAGATTTTCTATTGCTCTAATCGCTTTATCGTTAATGACGAGAATTTCTTTGTTATTATAATCTGCAACATCTAAGTTCTCAAGTAGGTATTGATAGTCGAGAAATCCGTATTTAACACCCGTAAAATAACTATCTCTCAACAAATAATCCAATCTATCAGCATCAAGTTCCCAATGAATAATGTCATGTAAAAAGACTTTATCAGCTAAACTCTTTGGTCTTAATATTAACTTTTGGATGAATAGCCGATCGAATCCGTGATTATCTAAAAAATCGGCGATGTATGAGTTATCAATTAAAAAAGTTGTGAATTCTTCATGACCATTCTTAATGTATTTAGGTAATTTATAAATTGTATTATCATCTTCCGATAACTCTAATGTGTGTGAATAAGGGAAGTGCCCAAGATCGTGTAATAAAGCCGCCATCCTTAAATTTTTCATATCTTCTTCGTCAATGAGACCCCCTTTTTTTTGATTTAAAATATCACCAATTCTGCTTGCTAAATGCATAACCCCTAAGGAATGAGAAAATCTCGAATGAGTTGCTGATGGATATACATAATGTGCCAATCCTAAATGTGTTATGTGTCGAAGGCGTTGAAAAAGTGGGCTTTTTACTATAAATGCCTCATCTGGATCAATTTTAATTACCCCAAATAGAGGATCCATTATTCTCTTAAGCATTTTAATTTTCTCATTTGATTTTTATCTGTGATAATAATATTGTTTTTTTCTAAAATATATTCTTAATTAAAAATTATTAAATGATTAATCTTATGCTCTTTAAATTGAATATTAATTGAATAGTAATATAATATTTATATAATATTAAAATAATATTTAATTAATGATATAAGGAAAGGGATGGATTTAAATGGCAATAAAGAGAAATCTCGTGGGTCTTAAGTTTTTTTGTCGATATTTAGGGATTACACCCTCATTATCTTCCATTACTGATAGAATTTTACTTCAGAAGATTTTCTATTTCTTAAAAAAGTTTGATTTAGAATTGCCCTACAACTTTAATTTTTACAAGCATGGTCCATATTCCCCATATTTAACAGACATCTATTACCAGCTTGATAACTATTCTGAAATCGTGAGAGATGATAGTTATACAATAAGCGAAGCAGAAAGGAAAAAATTAGATCTAGCAAAAGATTTTTTAGATCCTTTTAAAAATGATGTAGATAAATTGGAATACTACGCCAGCTTACTCTATATATTTACAGATATGTTTTTCTTCGAATCTGCTGAGAGGATTGATTCCGCACGCAGAAATAAAATTAGGACATTAAAGCCACAACTAATCGAAAAATATGGAATAGACGAACCTATTTCAAGGTTGAGAAATTTTAATCTAATTAACTAAAACCGAAAGTTTGAGGTTAATGCCTTTTAGGTGATAACCCATTTTTTTTTCATTTACTTGTTTTGTAAAAATTTAGATAGATATCATATAAACCTTTGGATCTGATACATTCTTGTTTTATGAACTATCGTTCTTTGGGCAGTTAAGCGCCCCAGCTTCCGGGGAAACATTAAAATAGAAGATCTACCCAATATTATTTAGAAGTTAAAAATTGGTAGAATAAATTGACAGTATATCCTGATTTAGATGAGAAGATATTGATAAATTTTTTTTCTGGTCCTATAAAGCGGAATTCAAAATCTACTTCCCAACAAATGTGCACCCACATAGGATCTATTACATGGGATGGATTTAACATCTTAGAGCACAAAAATGAACATAGAATTCAATGTTCACTATGCGGGAAACGGTTTGGAAAGGACATTGAAATGCTTAATTTATTACTTTATCATGAAGAAATTAAAAAGATCCTTTATGAGCTATTCATTTTAAAATAGCCGCTCACCGGAGTAGCAATACGATGGGAAGTTCCTCAAGATAAGTTAAGTAAATTTAAGAGATCGTTTGTTTTGCAGATATTTCAACAGAATTCGGAGGTAATTGAACGGAAAATAAAGGCACTTCCAAGAGGCGTCATTTTAGGAGACGAGACATACATGGGTTCTCGGGGCAATTCCAACGCAGAAATCGTATTTATCAACAATAACTATGAAACGCTTTCTACTGGTCCAGTTGACGAGGGTGAGCTAAAGCAATCCATTCTTAAGGCATTCAATAAAATCCCTGAAGCCTGTAGAAAAAAGCTTAAAATCCTCATCACCGATGGCGAGCCTTCCTATAAAGCAATTGCTAAACATTTCGGTAGTAAAGTAATCCACGTCGTTCAATTACACAATAAAGATCAACGCGGAGAGATTATTATCAATAAATTTAAAAAACTTGGCCCCCATTTCTTACATTATAAGATCTATACGCATTGGAAAGCTTTTTATCGCGATAAGCACGAGCTGAAATTTAAGTGGGAAATCAAGTTTATTAAAGAGAAAATTCAAGCAAAAAGAGGCAGACCTCGAAATTCAGATAAAACTAAGAACATGAACGTAAAATGGCGGCAAAAATTGGAGAACTATCAATCCGATTCGTTCAAGAAAGAAGGTACAGCCAAAATCTACGTAAACTTCAAGACAAATAAGTTATCAATGCGAGCAGGCGGTAAAAAATGGATGATTTGGATGCTCACACCCATATTTAAAATCTTTAAGGGAAAACACACTACCACCAACTTAATAGAAAGCAAACATTCACAGGTTAAGAGAAGTGGAGCGGGGAAATAACAGAGAGATAAAGAGTACGGACACATATTATTTACACTACATGCGTTCCTCGTGGAATACGGTCATATCCCATTTACTAATCTGACGGGTCGCCCTTTGTATAATTATTTAATGAAGGATGAAAAAAAGAAAAAAATAGGATATAGAATACCTGAAGGCAAGCGAATTTTCGTTCAAACCGTTCTAAGCGGCTACGAGTAAAAACTTAAATTCAATGATCACCTAAAAGGACTTATATCCAAAAAGTTATATTTTTTGATTTTAATAGAAATGGGTATTAATTGGTGAAATAATAATTTACCTCTACTTAATGTCTTTTCTTTTAAATATTATATAGCCTAGTATTAAAATCACCAACGCTATTACAATAAGATATAATAAGGAGAACTGAGGGGCGTAATAATTTGTCCTAGTTACAACAGGTTCACTCAGAATATCATCAAAAATAACTTTATAAATTCCCCATCCACTTAGCCAGTATATTAATTCTAATGGAATAGGGGAGACTAAATTTGAATACATCCAATCATAAACATTTATGAAGTGATATCCTAAATCATAATGGTAAACTTGAAATGCTTCATAGTACGATACTCCTTCTGGTGTAGTCGCGTATAAGAGAGCCGGTTTGAACGCAAAAAAACCTAAAAAAGTAATGAAGATAAGTATTATTGGAATTAAAGTTGATACTTTTGGATTATTGGAGAGAAGTGAGAATCCAATAGAGATTGTACTGAAGAAAAAAATCACGATCCATGAATAAATGAAATGAAGATAAAAAAAAGGAATTAAATCATAAAATGGATGTTTTAAAAATGTAATTAAACAGACTAGACCTAAATCCATGATAATAATCCCTAATCCATAAATTAAAATGGCCAGATATTTTCCAAACACAATTGAATTTCTTGTAATTGGTTTACTTACCAAGAGGACCATTGTTTTAGTTTTAATTTCTTCAGATATTAGAGAGGCTGATGAGGCTGTTAATACGATAGCAAAAATAATGCAATACGATATAAAAACCTGGAATAAGCCAATTAATACATTAAGAGAAGTATCTTCCAAAAAATAACTAGGCTCAATAAAGATAATAAACAATGTGGAACCTAAAACCATGAAAATAAGCGTTAGAGATAATTTTAAACGGCTATAAAGATCAAAGGTTATTGTTTTTTTAATAATTATGTACAGGGAATATAAATCAAACATTACTCTATTATGTAATTTCACAGACTTAGTTTCAAGTACTTTTTGAGAACTTGTTAAATTTGTTGATGGTTCATTCAATTTTTATTCACCTTTCTTATCAACTAATTTTATGAAAATATCTTGGAGAGAGGCTTCTGGTTGATAAAAACTCTTGAGTAGTGAATTATTTTTATTGATGATGTTTAATACAATTTTTTGAAGGCTTTCATCGTCATTAGAGATTATATAGATTTTATTATCTTCTGTATTTATCCAAGCCTTTGATACGGTTTTGTTTGTAGCTAATTGCTCTACAATTGTTAAATTTGAATTTGTATCTAAGATAAAAAGGTTTGGCAAGCCTAATTCTAGCTTTTTAATATTAGAAATTGTATTTGTCGAGATAATTTTGCCATGGTTAATAATCGTCACTTTACTGCACATTTGTTCAATTTCAGATAATATATGACTAGATACAAAAATGCTTATGTCTTCTGCAAGTTTTTTGATGTATTTAATGAAGTTATTTCTTCCAAGGGGGTCCAAATTTGTGGTAGGTTCATCTAAAATTAAGAGTTTTGGATTGTGGATTAAAGTAGATGCGAGTCCAACCTTTTGCTTCATTCCTCCCGAGTATTTCGAAATAGGTTTATTCTTTTCTTCACTAAGATTAAAATAATCGATTAATTCCAATGCTTTATTTTTAGCATAATTCTTCTTTAATCCATATAATCTTCCTGTGAACATCAAGTAATCACACACTGTCATGTTTCCATAAAAAGTGGGGTCTTGAGGTAAAAAGCCAATCATGGCGTTAGCCTTTTTTGTTCCAGCTTTTATACCTCTTATATAAGCTTCTCCTTCAGTTAAAAAAATCGCACCCATTAACATGTTAATAGTTGTTGTTTTTCCAGCACCATTTGGACCTAAAAATCCATGGATTCCCGATTCAATTGTTAAATTTATATGATCCACGGCTATAGTTTGATTAGAACCTTTATCAAATACTTTAGTTAGCCCATCAGTCCAAATTTCATAATCTTTTTTCATCATTTATGGATTCCAAATTCAATTAAAAAATAATTCAAGCAGATTTCTCTTTAGTAGTAATATATATTTTTGAGTATTTAAATACAAATGATTTTTCCTTTTAGTAATGAAAAAATGACTAATTACATAAATTTAAATATAAGTTTATACTATAGAATTTCACCAAACTCTATCCAAAAATGTAAGTTTTTAGAAACCATATTAAAAATTCAAATGAGGGTTTAAATGAAGAATAAAAGACATAAAAGACATAAAAGACAATCACAAATAGTGTTATTCAGTCTAATAATAATTATTACTATTATAGGCTTTTCCATGAAGAATGGACGTTGTGTAGCAGTATTAGATGAAGCAGAAGATTATAAGCATACTACGAAAGGTTATTCATACTACAAAAGTTGGGCAGATATTCAAGGAGATGTATTATATGAAGATGAAGTGGGTTTTACTCGATACGCAGTATTCATTAAGGCGGAACACTCGTTTTGGTCAGCCGCTTATTCAACTCGTATATATGTTGAGATGCATGTTTCAGCTCATTACTATTGGGATGTTGATAGTGGTCCTAATCAGGATTTTTGGGACCCTGCACCGGATGGTTTAGTAGATTGGACTAGCGATTATGAATTTGATCATGATTATGATGATGAAATCTGGCAATGGGAACAGGATAATGATGAATTTTACTGTAATGGGGATGAAACCTCTTCTACTTCAGGAACCAGTCGTGCTACCTACCAAAATAGCGCCACATCAGGAGATTGGCGCAATATAGGGTACTTATGTGTATCTAAGAGTGGAGGTAGTGGATATCAACTTTGGGACGCTCTAATTAAGTTACATATCGATAATGAAGACGGAGATGATTATTATAATGGGATTAGGGAATATAAAGATGAAGTTGGCTGGTATACAGAAACTATTACAGAATTCCGATTCAAATTAAGATTTAAATTCCAATATGAGTGGTTCGGTTATCATACAGATTCTACTCATGAAATGATCCTAGGAGATGGCGTTGGTGTCGGAGATTTAAGTAGTATTCCATTACTAATGGGCACTATGTATGAAATAGAATAATTACCAAATTCCCTGAGAATTAAAAAAAATCTAAATTTTGAGGTTAATGCCTTTTAGGTGATAACCCATTTTTTTTTCATTTACTTGTTTTGTAAAAATTTAGATAGATATCATATAAACCTTTGGATCTGATACATTCTTGTTTTATGAACTATCGTTCTTTGGGCAGTTAAGCGCCCCAGCTTCCGGGGAAACATTAAAATAGAAGATCTACCCAATATTATTTAGAAGTTAAAAATTGGTAGAATAAATTGACAGTATATCCTGATTTAGATGAGAAGATATTGATAAATTTTTTTTCTGGTCCTATAAAGCGGAATTCAAAATCTACTTCCCAACAAATGTGCACCCACATAGGATCTATTACATGGGATGGATTTAACATCTTAGAGCACAAAAATGAACATAGAATTCAATGTTCACTATGCGGGAAACGGTTTGGAAAGGACATTGAAATGCTTAATTTATTACTTTATCATGAAGAAATTAAAAAGATCCTTTATGAGCTATTCATTTTAAAATAGCCGCTCACCGGAGTAGCAATACGATGGGAAGTTCCTCAAGATAAGTTAAGTAAATTTAAGAGATCGTTTGTTTTGCAGATATTTCAACAGAATTCGGAGGTAATTGAACGGAAAATAAAGGCACTTCCAAGAGGCGTCATTTTAGGAGACGAGACATACATGGGTTCTCGGGGCAATTCCAACGCAGAAATCGTATTTATCAACAATAACTATGAAACGCTTTCTACTGGTCCAGTTGACGAGGGTGAGCTAAAGCAATCCATTCTTAAGGCATTCAATAAAATCCCTGAAGCCTGTAGAAAAAAGCTTAAAATCCTCATCACCGATGGCGAGCCTTCCTATAAAGCAATTGCTAAACATTTCGGTAGTAAAGTAATCCACGTCGTTCAATTACACAATAAAGATCAACGCGGAGAGATTATTATCAATAAATTTAAAAAACTTGGCCCCCATTTCTTACATTATAAGATCTATACGCATTGGAAAGCTTTTTATCGCGATAAGCACGAGCTGAAATTTAAGTGGGAAATCAAGTTTATTAAAGAGAAAATTCAAGCAAAAAGAGGCAGACCTCGAAATTCAGATAAAACTAAGAACATGAACGTAAAATGGCGGCAAAAATTGGAGAACTATCAATCCGATTCGTTCAAGAAAGAAGGTACAGCCAAAATCTACGTAAACTTCAAGACAAATAAGTTATCAATGCGAGCAGGCGGTAAAAAATGGATGATTTGGATGCTCACACCCATATTTAAAATCTTTAAGGGAAAACACACTACCACCAACTTAATAGAAAGCAAACATTCACAGGTTAAGAGAAGTGGAGCGGGGAAATAACAGAGAGATAAAGAGTACGGACACATATTATTTACACTACATGCGTTCCTCGTGGAATACGGTCATATCCCATTTACTAATCTGACGGGTCGCCCTTTGTATAATTATTTAATGAAGGATGAAAAAAAGAAAAAAATAGGATATAGAATACCTGAAGGCAAGCGAATTTTCGTTCAAACCGTTTTAAGCGGCTACGAGTAAAAACTTAAATTCAATGATCACCTAAAAGGACTTATATCCGATTTTTTTTAGTTCTTCAATAAAATCTTTAGAACTGTATCCATGTAATAATGCACTATGTAAAGCAACTTCATTAATTTCAAATAATAAAGAAATATCCTTTGCTCTTTTAAGTCTCTCTATTAAATCCGTAGCAATTTGTCTTATTTCAACTTTTTCAGCCTTTAATTTCCCAAAAAACCCTCCGTATCTTCTGAATAAACCTGCCATAATCTGGATTTCTTCATTTGAAAATTCTTGTAGGCAATTCTTACATTCAAATTCTGATTTTTGATCTAAGTTGTGATCTTTTAATTTATTTCTCAAATATCTATTGCATATGATGCAAAACGATTGTTCTGAGTTAGATCGCTGATGTTTTATATTAGTTTTTATAAAAAAGTTTAGATCAAGGCAATAAACATTAGATCTCTTTAGAATCGTCAAGAATACTGATTCGGGTGTGAGCTGGTACTTCCTAAGTTTTAATGAGCTCTGAACATCGTAAAGAATATCTTTAACTCTTGTAAGGCCATCCTTTTCTCCTTTAAAAGCGCCTCTTGCGACATTGAATACATGAACTAATATTTCCATATCCTCAACATTGAAATATTTGCTGCAATTTTCGCATACTCGACCTACACTAAATTTTGGGTTATAAACATTTAAGTCGGAATCAATTTTTCCAAAACATATTGAACATTCAGCAAATTCTAATATAGTCATTGTAAATTACTAAATATGGTGGGTCTATTTAAAGAAAAATTTTGAATAGAGAAATTGCAGAAAAAGGGAACCATTAAGAACTTATTACAATTAAAAAAGAAAAAAATATATCAAATCGTTTCTTTTGATAAATTTGCAAAATCTAGTTCAAATCGGATTACAGTGCCAATAGCATCAATAAAACTATTAAATAGTTAAAATCAAAATTTCAACAAATTTGTGGCTTATCTACGTTAATTAATTGAACTATCTCATAGAAATCAAGGGACTTAATTTCTAAGAATACTTCTTTCAATTCATTTTACTTTTTTCAGATAAGTCTATGTTAGGAAAAGCACTTCTTAACGCATTATACAAATCTTTTGCAGCGCCTTTAAATTTTAATACTTCAAGACCTCTAATTCCGAGGTTGCTTTCAAGTTCA
>Ga0209345_10005442_pt1 | contig 11794 bp, 10 predicted proteins | sample Cruoilmetagenom7_FD_187294 | JGI IMG/M metagenome (GOLD analysis project Ga0209345, IMG submission 187294) | Oil polluted marine microbial communities from Coal Oil Point, Santa Barbara, California, USA - Sample 7 (SPAdes) (version 2) | ecosystem: Environmental > Aquatic > Marine > Oil seeps ...
CCTTGCGTCATCGCTGTGCCGAGCAAGCCAACACCGAGCATTCCTGCCAGCAGCATTGCGGTGGATTGCGACACTGCTACAACCACTAAAGAGGCCACCAACGCCAACAATTGCAGCGCCATTAGGCGACGACGATTCACCCGATCCCCTAGTGGAACGAGCAGTAGCAAGGCCAAGGCGCAACCGACCTGAGTGGCCGTGATCACACCACCAACGGCTGCATGACTGATACCGAAATCCAGGGCCAGAGCATCTAACAGTGGCTGTGCGTAATAGACGTTGGCGACACTTAAGCCGCTGGCAGCGGCGAAAAGTAGCACTAAGCCGCGTGGCATATCCGTTTGGTCGACCGGTGTACTGTTATCACGAGGCGATACAGGCAGTACCGAAGACGCCTTCATAGCCACCTCTCATTCAATTGGTTTCAAATAAAAACTAGTTGGATGGTAGGTAACCTGGTTTTAAAATGCAACTACATAAATTGCCATAAATACATGGAGGGCAAATATCATGCCCCGCCGCAAATCCACACATACTGAAACCTGCCCGGTGGCACGCTCTGTCGACGTTATCGGAGATCGATGGTCGCTGCTTATCGTACGAGACGCTTTTGACGGCATGAGTCGATTCGGTGACTTTCAGCGCAGCCTGGGCATGGCTCGCAATATTCTGGCCGAACGCCTGCGTCGGTTAGTTGAGGCGGGTATCCTGGAAACTCGGCCTGCATCTGATGGCACGGCCTATCAGGAATACGTGCTGACAGCCAAGGGCGAGAGTCTATTTCCTGTGGTGGTGGCTCTGCGTCAGTGGGGAGAACGCAACTTGTTTTCACACAGCGAGCAGCACTCCCAGCTTATCGACAAGTCAACAGGGCAGCCGGTGCCCTATATGGCCCCTCAGACCGGTGATGGCGATGTACTGGCCCCGGATGACGCGATAGTAAGAAAACTCTAGTAGCATCATTAGTTAAGCCTCACGGCCATTGCCCAAAACGGTGGAGGAAATACGCCAGGTGGGCTAAGCACTGGTTGATTAGCATCAACTGATACCGGTACTAGTGCTGGGTGACATCGGTCTGAGTGGCGCTAATCTGTTGAGATTTCATTGCCGACGAAAGCGTAAGGAAGTCCGCCAGTTGCTGGGTGGCACGCTTCTGTGACGCCTGAACCATCAAGAGTTCCACCATCGGCAGCTCCGGAAATCCCTCCCGCTTGCCTAGAATAATGTGGTCTTCAGCAAGCGCACTGGCGGGCAGCACACCGATGCCGAGACCAGCCGACACAGCGGCACGAATATTGTCATAAGAGGCACTGACATAGGCGCTGTAGCCGTGCTTCCCGGGCTGATCCAATGCGGCGAGCGCCGCGCTACGGTAGCAACAGCCATCAGGAAAGATAACAAGCGGTATATCAGACATGCGGTCAAAATCATGCCGTTGCGTGGCCACCCAGTGGAGAGGTTCTCGCCGTAGCAGATGACACTGCCAGCGCGGGTCGCTTGGCGTGAAGTCTCCCACACACTTAAAGATGGCGAGATCAAGGCTGCTGTTATCGAGTTGGTGGAGCAGTTGTGAGGAGAGCGCAGAGACAACTTCCAGACGCAAATTGCGGTTTAGCTCGGCGCACCGGGAAATGGCTCCATGTAGATCCACTACCTTGAAATCATCGGGAACACCAATCAGCAGACGTCCGGCAATTTCCGGTTGTTGCATGGCACTCACCGCCTCAGATGTACGAGCAAGTATCTCATTGGCGGCGGGAAGAAAACGCTCACCGTCTGCCGTCAAGCCAAGGATGTGACCTTGACGGCGTTCAAGCAACTTACAGCCGAGTATCTCTTCAAGCCGTTTCAGGCTTTGGGTGACCGCAGACTGGCTGCGGTACAACTGAAGACCTGCCTGTTGAAAACCATTGCCTTCGGCCAACAGTACGAAAGCGCGCAGGTGTTCCAGCGTGACTCGCCTATCGCCCAAGGGGGAAGGTTGGCAATTAAACACACTATCTCTCCGTACTCAATATTAATTCAACTAATTATGAACGGTTAATAATTAATTTCCACTACATGTAACTCCCATGCACCATCAGTTTCATGGTGATGGAGCAAAAGCAGGATGGCGCTTTTAGGGGGTTGCATGAACAATTTCGTATTAACTGGTTTGGTGATCATTTTCAGTATCGTTTGGAGTTCGGCTTTTATAGCCGGTGCCATTGCACTGACTGATTTCGACCCCTTTACGCTGCTCACCATCCGGTTTTTATTGAGTGCGTTACTGATGCTGCCCATTTGCCTTAGCTGCGGAGGCTTCCGGTTATCAACTCATGGGGATCGCATCGCTATCAGGCGCGGATTGCTGCTTGGCGTTCTTAACAACGCCCTTTACCTGGGGCTGAGCTTTGCCGCCTTGCAGACGGTTCGCCCCCAGGTCGTTATTGTTATTGTCAGTTGCGCACCGCTGGCAACCAGTTTGCTATCAGCATGGTGGGGCGTAGAACCTCTTTCCCCAATGAAGTTACTCGGCGCGGCGCTGGGGTTAGTGGGAGTGGTGGTCATCTCAGGCGTTGCTAGCGGGGTGCAGGTCGATATTTGGGGAGTGCTTATGGCAACTGGAGGCATGCTCGCCTTTGCCAGTGGCACCGTGTTCTTCCGCAGCCAAGGCGCAGGCCTTCCGGTCTTGCAGGCCAATTTCTGGCAATCCATAGCGGGCGCCATCGCGCTTCTTCCTATGGCCATGGTATTTGGGCAGCCGCTTGCCGTGCCTTCTACCGCTACGATGATAGCGATTGCACATCTGGTACTTGTCGTCACCATCGGTGGAATGAGCCTCTGGCTAGTGCTGATCCGCATCAGCGGCGCCTCGACGGCATCAAGCTATCACTTACTTAATCCGTTCTTCGGCGTACTACTCGCTTATCTAGTACTTGGGGAGCCGTTGCGCATGGCGGATTTCATTGGGGCTGGGCAGATTGTCATCGGCCTGCTCCTTACCACCCAGGCAAGCGGGAGGGTAAGACAGAGTTAACTACCAGCAATGAGCTCATCACCTGAAACGGTAAATGCAGGGGTAGGCTGATGGCTTAAATTATAACTTATATATAGTATATGCCATAGCTAGCATTATTAATGAAACTAGAATATCGAAGCTACGTGATATAGCTGGTTTTGAGAAAATATAGATCATTTTTGTGCCAATGTAAGCATTTAAAAAAAACCATAAATATGATGCAAAGCTAGCACCAATTATAAAAAATAAACGCTCGTATCCTTCATGTTTGGCACCAAGACTCCCTAAGATCAGGACTGTGTCAATGTATACGTGAGGGTTTAATAAAGAGAATGCAAAGGATAATCTTATTGTGTTTTTTGCGGAAAAAGATTTTTTTTCTTCCTTGTTACTTTCAATTTTTACGTTTTTTTTAGGGTTTATAGCTTCTTTTATGTTTGTAATAGCGTAAATAATCAAAAATAAAATCCCTATCCACTTCAACATGCTTAATAAGCTATCATTTATATGTGATGATAAAATATATACGCCCAGTGTAATAAGAGAGAAATCACAGCTAGCGCATATAAAAGCAGCTAGGTATGGTTTTTTTTGATAAATAGATTGTTTTATTATGAAAATATTCTGCGGGCCTATAGCTATTATTATGCTAGTGGCAAATAAAAAAGCATAAAGGCCCACCTGTAAATATGACAACACATTAGCCTCGTTTTATTTTTAACAGTGAAGATTCTGCTTTTTCAATAACTAGGCTTTTCCTAAATGTAAAGTCCTTATGTGCTAATAAGCTTTCTTCAAGTTCTTCTATAATGATTTTAACGCTGGTAGGTGAGGTAGAGCCGCGACTTACTTGTCTGTTCATGACATTTTTGGGGTCAAGTATTTCGAAGTATTCTTCTTCAGATAGTTCAATATCTTTAGATTTCAAAAAATCTAGTGCAATATTTGAATTTTTCAAAGTGGCTTTTTTTGAAATTAAAAAATTAGTTAATTGACCAGCTATTAAATGAGATTTTCTGAAGGGCAGGCCTTTATTAGTGACTAGCCAATTTGCTAACTCTGTTATTGTTGAAAAACTACCCCAACATATATCATATGCGCGTTGTGAGTCATATGATGATGTTTTAATATGCTCATCAAGTATCTTAATGGTTTGAATTGTAGTATCTAATGCATCCCAAAGTAACGGTTTGTCTTCTTGTAGGTCACAATTATATCCAAGGCCAACACCTTTAACCATAGCAAGAGATTGCATTAATGCACCATATACCCTACTTACCTTTCCTTTTGCTAATTCAGCTACTACAGGGTTTTTCTTCTGAGGCATTATAGAACTTCCTGTAGTAAAGCTATCATCAAGATTAAGAGTGCCATATTCAAAAGAGTTCCAAGTAATAATTTCTTCTGCTAATCTGGATAAATTGCTCATTATTATCGAAAGTGTACTTAAACACTCAATTATAAAATCTCTTGAACTTGTAGCATCAAGCGCGTGACTAATAATATTTTCAAATCCGAGTAACTCTTGTGTGTAGGATCGGTCGATATTGAATGATGTGCCAGAAAGTGCACAAGATCCTAGAACGCTGCAGTTTGTACTATTGAATGTATTTTCTAATCTAGTGATATCCCTGTTAAAAATACTTACATAAGCTGTATACCAGAAAGCCAAAGATATTGGCTGAGCTGGTTGTACATGCGTATATCCTACTGCTAAAGAATTTATGTTTTCGGTTGATTTTAATAATAAATTATCGCTGAATTCCTCTAAGGATTTTTTTATTTCTAATATATATGACCTCAAATATAACCGTGTGTCATTTACTACTTGATCATTTCTAGATCTTGCTGTATGGAGCATTCCACCTAATTCATCTCCAATAATACAGTTTATTTTATTTTCGATGTTTAGATGTACATCTTCGTACTCTTTCTCAAGGGTGAAAAGTCCATTTTCGTTCAATCTGTATATTTCGATAAGAGCAGATAAAAGATTTTTTTCACAATTTTCAGTTATTATTTTCTGCTTATGTAACATCTTAACATGAGCTATAGATCCTAAAATGTCATACTTAATAAGTCTTAAGTCAGCGTTGGTTGTTTCAGTGTAATTTAGTACTTTATCATTTATTTCTTTGCTAAGACGACCAGCCCAAATTTTCATTTAATACTCCTTTTTTTAAAATCAATATACTTCGCTCAGCATTTTCCGAGTATGCAATTTTTTTGACCACGAATAATTACTGTGTGGAAAGTCATCTTCGTTACTTATAGTAGTAACTAGCGACATGAATTGTGTAAGGCAATATGCAGCAGTTTTATCTTTTAAAGAATCTATGCTTTCTTTTGAAGATATTGAGAAAAACGAAACATCTATTATTTCACCATGATCAATTTTTTTATCCATGTAATGACAAGTACTGCCATAAGTTAAGTCTTTATTTTGTAATGCATAGTTATAACCTCCAATTCCTCTATATTTTGGCGGGGCGGGATGAAAATTTATTGCTGCTTCTTTTGCAGAATTTAAAGTTTGTATAGGTAAGATCAAGTCAGACTTGAAAGAGAAAATCCAATCACCAAACCAATTGATACTACTCGGGGGTTCATCTTTGTCGTAATTATACTGAATAGAATCAACATTTAAAAAAATACATCTTAAATAATTTTCAGCTTTTATTGACCATATGGAAGAATCACCTATATACAGTGCTCGTTTGTTAATCATTATTGGTTTCCTCCACTTGTTGAGCATTAGAAATATTTCTAGCACTAAGGGTAAGAATTTTAACAAGGCCTTCGGAATCAGCGTGATCAAAGTTACCCTCATTTTCCATTGACCCATCTAAAGTATATAAAGAGTTTTTTACATTTTTAACTGATATAATTTGTATTTTTCCTTTATACAACTCGATTGTGATTTCTCCATTTACAAGATTGGTGATTTTTTTAATTGCTGATTTAATTATGGTGCTATTTAGATCTATCCAGTATCCTTCATAAAGTCTATTGCCTAACTCATTTGACATGTGCTTGTAAGTTTCTAGGGTTCTTTTATCAACAATTATGCTCAATAAGTATTGATAACAATTGCCTAAGATCTCAATGGCAGGAGATTCATACACACCTCTTGATTTAACGCCAATAATTCTGTTCTCAACTAAGTTCTTAGCTATCCCAACTCCATGTACACCACCTATATGGTTTAATTTAGAAAATAAATCAATTAAACTTACTGTGTCGTTATTAAGTTTTTTTGGAATTCCATTTTCGAAAGTCAACTTGATGGTTAATGCTTCATCTGGGCAATTTTTTGGCCAAAATCCTAATTCAGGTTCAACTTCATATACTGAGTTTTTTAAATCTTCAAGTAATCCACCTTCATGAGTAAGGCCTAATAGGTTAGAGTCAGTTGAATAAGGCTTTTCACTGGAAGCTTTAATGGGTATTTTATGTGTAATACAGTAATCAATCATTTCTTTTCTACCCTTGAAGTTTTTTAGAAATTCTTCGTCTCTCCATGCAGCATAAAAATCTAAATTTGGGTTTAGCATGGAAGCTATTATTTGAAATCTGATTTGATCATTGCCTCTTCCTGTCGCTCCATGGCTAAATATATTTAAATTGTAAGGTTTTAGATTTCTAACGATACCATTAACTATCACCTGCCTAGCGGCGCCTGTTAAATTCCAATACCCAAATTCATACCGAGCATTGCACTGAATTAGTTCCAAACCAATTTCGGCTATTTCTTTTTTTAAATCGATTGAAATAAAATCTAAGGCCCCTGACGCTAGCATCCTCTCTTTAATATCAGAAAAATTATCTTCATCAGGTTGGCCAAGATCGGCTGTAAAACAAATAACTTTTACTCCTTGTGAAGACAGCCAGTGGGTAATAGTGCAGCTATCCAGGCCTCCAGATGCTGCAAATCCAATAGTTTTTCCTTTTAAATCAGATGCTTTCATGATGCGCCTCCTGTTTGTTTGGCAGCTTCACTTTCGTATCTCATGGTTGGTTTGTAAATTATGTTAAGAATAAGTTGATGGGGTGAATTTTTTCTTAACAAAAACCTTGTTAGGATCGCTTTTTAGATTGTTAAATAGCCATGATATTTAAATAGGAGACATAGAGTTATGTCTTTATGTAATTAATTGTTTTTATTGGATTTTATATTTATTTTGCACATTATAAATTTATTGGTTAGTCCTAGGTGATATTATTTTATTCCTGGAGGTTATATGTTTGACCCTAAAAAAAAGATGGCGTTAATTGAAGTTGTCGCATCAGGTTCGTTCGAACGAGCTGCTCGTAAGCTGAATATTACAACTTCTGCTGTTTCTCAGAGAGTGAGGGCTTTAGAGGTTGAAATGGGGATGTCACTCTTAATAAGAGACAGGCCCTGTAGACCTACTGAGGAAGGGAAAAAATTAATCCGTCATCTTAAAAATATAGAGTATCTAGATAATGAATTCATGAATGAATTCATCGATGTTAAAAAAAACAAATTAAGATTTTCTATAGCTGTTAATAATGATTCATTATCTAATTGGTTAATGCCTGTTCTAGCTGAATATCTTCAATCGGGAGAGGTGATGTTAGATGTTTATATTGACGATCAAGATTATACCCATCTAGCATTAGAGTCTGGACTAACGATAATGGCAGTTACTTCTAAGAAAAAAACATTTAATTCCTGTAAGTCGGTTTACTTAGGTAAGTTGAGATATAAGCTAGCTTGCTCTAGTGTCTTTTATAAAAAATGGTTTAAAAATGGAGTTAATTTTACCTCGTTGAAAAATTCTCCACTACTTGTTTTTTGTGAAAAAGATAGATTGCAAGAAGATTTTTTAAAAAATAATTTTGGGTTAATGCAAGATATTTGTTCTTGTCATTATATTCCTTCATCTGAAGCATATTATGAGGCAGTTTTATTTGGTATAGGTTATGGCATGATGCCACTACCCAAATATGAAGAAAAAATCATATCGGCTGATTTGATTGATTTGATGCCAACAGAAAAAACAGATATCTCATTGTATTTACATTATTGGGAAACTCAGCTGCCTAAATTGATAAAGTTTCGTGAACAAATCATTGCTCAAGCTAGGAAGATTTTGGTTGAATAAAATTAATTATTAATTTTTATAGCTACTAAAAAGCTAAACTAATGGTTGACTAAGTGACGCTTTGATTAATATAAGATGTTTATAATGAATAACGATGATAAAGGTGTGTATATTCAGTACTTTTAGGTAACAGTCTTCTACCAGAATAATTAAGATGCAGCTGGTAAGCTTTTGCTAGAGGAGCTTATGAGATCACCATTGATGGATCTACATCTAGAGTGAAACCGTCAGAAAATTTTGGGCGAATAAAGGTTACGCGTACCGATCAAATATTTATTTGTACTAGTTTATCGTTGATAGATGATCATGATATCTAGCCTTTGCCAGTGACACTGATTTCTTCCGCGGCCAAGGCGCTGGCCTTCCCATCTTACAGGCCAATTTCTGGCAATCCATTGCTGGTGCAGTCGCTCTTCTTCCCATGGCCATGGTATTTGGGCAGCCGCTTGCCGTGCCTTCTACCGCTACGATGATAGCGATGACACATCTGGTACTTGTCGTCACCATCGGTGGAATGAGCCTCTGGCTTGTGCTGATTCGCATAAGCGGCGCCTCAACGGCATCGAGCTATCACCTTCTTAATCCGTTCTTTGGCGTACTACTCGCTTATCTAATACTAGGGGAGCCGTTGCGCATGGCGGATTTTATTGGGGCTGGGCTGATTGTAACCGGCTCAATTCTTACTACTCAGGCAAGGGCGAGAGCACGACAGTGTTAGGACAGTTGTAGTGCATTAGAGAGCAGTGGCAAAAACATGATACAGGTCATGGCCGTAGTCTAAAGTGTGATGAGGAGAGCATGGGATTCAACGAACTTTGCTGCTAGGCTCATGTTACTAGAGCTAAAAAAGCCGCAGGGAACAACCGAATGCCACAGGCACCTCGCATCGAGCTTCACCCCGTTAGCCAACGCGTGCAGGTGCATGTGGGTGGCAAGTTGCTTGCCGACTCCAGCCAAGCCCTTGAATTCCGCGAAACCGGCTACCCGCCACGGCACTACTTCCCACCTGAAGCCGTGAGAATGGATTTGTTGACCCCCCTTCAGAAACGACCTCCCACTGCTCGTTTAAAGGGCATACGGTGTATTTTTCGCTGGGCAAAACAAAGATATTGCCTGGAGCTATGAGTAACCAATTGCAGATATGGAAGCGATAGCGGGAGGGTGGTGTTTGCAGGAAAGAGAAAGAATGACTCCATTGAGATTTAGTGGAGGTTCTTGGAGAAGAGAAGTTCCATTAATGTCTTTTAAAACAGGACAATTCAGTCATCAGAAATTGAAGCCAGCGAATCCTTTTTCTTATCGGGTTTTACTCTTTGTAAGTAGCGAGAGCTTGATGTCATTCACCCTTGGCGACCGAGAAGTTTAGATATGCATAATACCTATAATATATATAAGATCCAGGAAAAAAAGCTTGCTCAATTAGTAACGAAATTGGAAGCCGTGGGGCTCTGTGAGCAGAAAACGCACATCTCGAATAACTATTCGATGACGTTCTATTACTCTGAAAATATAGTGGGGAACGATATCTGGTGGTGGGAAACTTACCGAGACTTCTTTAAAGATGATGCGGTCAAACCAGTCAATATCTTCCATTTTGGTATTCTTTTATGCCATCACATCGAAAACCCAGAACATATCTATGCTGTTAGCTTAGGGAAGGCTCATTTTTATCTTTCCAAATTTATTAAGCATGATTTTGGCATGGAGCTAGCTGTTCGCATGGCTGATGAGAATACTATCCTACTTAAGAAAAGCCGGTATTTTACTGGTATAAAGAGACAGGACGTCTCCTCCTACCAGCAATTCCATCCCAATGGCTATGAGCCCGGTGAGTCGGTTGACCACCTCAAGCTTAGAGCATCAGATATAGATCTTTGGGGTGAACGAAATATAATTTTTGCCGACTCAATCCAGATGAATATGGATCGAGATCCTATTGCCCTAGCCGAGATTTTCGATCAAATAGAGGAAAGCATGGGAGACGAAGAAATTATCCGACTTCCCAAGCTGGAGCCTGTTGATTTCGAGCTGAGTTCCGAACTTGACAAGTTGCTATTTAACTCAATAAAAACTCGAAAAGGTAAGGTTAGTGTTGAAGAATTTCATGTCTATGGTGTAGAAATTTGCTTTAGCTTTCACGATTATGACTATCGCCTATCTGCCAAGAAGCCCGGCGGGGCCGGGACATATCGTAAGCATGTTGGAAGCTATCTTACAGTCGATGAGATCAGTGATTTTCTCATTGATCACGATGACATTGACGACATCAACGTGGTACGTGTGCAGTTTAGGATCGGCGATCATGGCAAGTTCACTCAGGAGCTCAAAGAAATCCTAGATATACCCATCGCACATGGCGGCTACCACTATTTCTTGAGAAATGGTGACTGGTACAAATTCAACCAGACCTTCATGGACTACCTAAAACATTCGCTTGAAACGATCTCCACTGTCCCGAAAGAACCGCTTGATGAGGCAGATTACATCTGTTGGCGTGATGAGAAGCAACGCAAGATCAATGCTAAGGAACCTGTCGACGATAAGCTTACCTATCGCGAAATTTACTTCAATAAAAAACAGTGTGCGGATCATGGATATCTTCTCCTTGATCGGCAGCTCACGCAGCTACAGTCAATGGAAAGGGGAAAGAAGCAGTATCGCATTGAAGTCGCCGATCTATTCAAAGATAAGGAAATCATCTCGGTCAAGATTTCGAATACCAGTCCTGAGCTGATCTATAATATAGAGCAGTCACGGGATGCAGTTGAGCTTATAAAGCGAGGTGAGATAGAGTTTGACAAAGAGATCACCTCCGCAGCCTTGTGGTTTGTGTTTGAAGACGATATTCAGAAGATTACAGAGTTTAACTCGATTCAATTTCTTCTCGCCATCGAATCTTGGCAAAAACTAGTGAGAAGCTTGGGTCTCACGCCGAGAATCTACATTTCCAAGCACAATAAGTGAGTTCGCTCTTGGTGCACTCGGTGGAATTAATTAGGCCGCCAACAGATCATATAGGTCGGAATGTGGCGTCCCGGGTTCTACAGCCCGTGATTCAGTTATTATCACCACTGACCCTACGATTGCTGCCGCACCCAAACTCTCACTCACCGGTTAAGAGCTGGCGCTACTCAGCCAGCTTTCCATGCGCCGCAGCGATAAGACCTTTGCTACACTTACGCTGTAGCCACGAACACGGTGGTGATCATAGGCTGCCCGCTGCACAACCCCAACGGCAAGCCCTATATTGTTGCGGTGATCTGCGTTCCTAACGGTGAATACACCTTCTACCTTAAACAACACCTGCATGAAAGGGAGGATGTTTACTGCGACACAGGCCACGAAAGCGGTCTCATCAACGTAAACGGCACCCGAATTGCCCTGGCCGTTTGAGCCGACTTCACCCACCACAACCATTTTGCCGCTGCCGCCGCCTAACAAGCGAACGTTTATCTAGCCAGCGGGCTGACCTCCCTAGGCGGTTACATCCACGATACCGAACTACTTGCCGCCATCGCCTAATGCCACCAACTGCTGGTACTGCTAGCCAACTACGTTTACCCCACGGGCGACTGGGAAACCTGCGGCAATAGCGGCGGCTGGAATGCAGCAGGGGAGCTGACTGTGAAAGCCCCCGGTACTCAGCCCGGCTTAATGCTGTGCC
>Ga0209345_10005443_pt1 | contig 11792 bp, 18 predicted proteins | sample Cruoilmetagenom7_FD_187294 | JGI IMG/M metagenome (GOLD analysis project Ga0209345, IMG submission 187294) | Oil polluted marine microbial communities from Coal Oil Point, Santa Barbara, California, USA - Sample 7 (SPAdes) (version 2) | ecosystem: Environmental > Aquatic > Marine > Oil seeps ...
GATTAAATTTAAACTATGAATATATTTAATCCATACCTCGATGTCATTAAAAAAGCGGTTGATAAAGATCCTAAAAGAATGACAAAATTATTTAGCTCAACTCAAGATGATTTTGATATGAGCTATATCACAAAATTAAGAAATGAATTACCAGGTTTAGAAAATCTGAATGAGTCGATTCAACAAATTAAAGGAATGAGTACTCCTGCACTTACTTCATTACCAAAACTTGGAAGTCACCCTGATTTTGAAAAGTTAAGAAACACTACAAACACTGAAAATCACTGGATTATAAGTGGCTTTATTGATGTTAAAAGAAGTACCGAATTATTTAATCGATTTACAAAAGCAACCGTTGCCCTTATTACTGAAGGTATTATAAAGGCCTCTATTTTCGCTGTTAATTTAAATGGCGGTTATGTTCACAGGATACAAGGAGATGGGTTGATGGTATATTTTGGAGGGAAAAATAAAGATAAGGAAGATGCAACTAAGGATGCTTTAAAAGCTTTTGCTATGATATCTTATTTTGTAAAAAACGATTTAAAGGAATATTTTGAAGCAAATGGAATTAGTGAGATTTTTACAAGAGCTGGTTTAGATCTAGGACACGACAATCAAGTACTTTGGATGTACTCTGGATTAGGTGATACTGGTGAAATTACTACGTGCAGTTTACATACAAGTTTAGCTCCAAAAATGCAAGCTAAAGCATTAAGCAATGGAATTGTTGTAGGTCAACACATTATTAATCAATTAACGAATCAAAAGTATTTTAATAAGAAATCAAATCCAATTTGGGACTATGGAGATGGAAGGTTTTATGAACACTATGATTTTGATTGGGAACGCTATATTGTTGAAAATGATTTTGCAATTCAAAATAGAGATGGTAAAATTTTATTGAATATAGGTGCATCACAAAACAAACCTAATCCATTGCATTTAGCGCCAATTGCTCAGCTTAGTAAACCATATTTTAACATCTAATGAATGTTCGATTAAGAAAAGATTTAAAAGCCTTTTTAGATACGTATTATAAGTTTAAACAGAATAGCCCTAAAATTCCAAACACTATTGAAATTGAAGGTATTGTTGATATTGTTGATAAAAAGGATGGGTATTGGGAAACGTATAGTATCAAAATTGTTTTTGATGAAAATAATTATCCTAATGTGATTCCTATAGTAATTGAAGTTAGCAACCATATTGAAAGGAGTTGGAATTCTCATATTTCTAAAAAGGGTGTTTGTTGCTTAGATATACCACATGAACTTATTAAAGAAAAAAGAAGAGGTATTATATTAACTAATTTTTATAAAAATGTAATTTATCCTTTTTTTGCAAATCATCAATTTATGTTAAAAGAAGGCAACTATGCAAATGGGGAATATCAACATTTTAATGATGGTATTGCTCAATTTTACAGTGAGGAATTTAAATTTACTGAACCTCAAATAATTATTAAACATCTTGAATTAGCTTTAGGAATAACAAAAGCAGATGCTAATAAAGAATGTCCAATTTGTGGAAATCCTAAATATAAAAAATGTTGTAGACCAAAGGTATACAAGCTATTAATTTATGGTGGTAAACAATTGGAAGCAGATTTGGAAATGTTTAGAAAACGGTAGATCGTAAATGTATAACAATATTATAAAGTTTACTATTTACAGAAATTAATTTAAAAAGCGCAAAGGCAAAAAGTAAGTGCTGCCCTTCGACAGGCACAGGGTGACATTAATTTTAGTTTAAACCGAAATTTTAGTAATAACTTAAATTGCAGCTTTTACTTCGCGGAATTGAAAGCTGTATGGAGTGGAGTGCAACGGAATGAAATACTGCTGGAGATAGGGTGTATTTAATTATTTATCGGTTTCGCGTATTAAGAATTGTCATTTAGTTTAAATGTAAGCATAAAAAGACTTGGATTTTAGCTCAGTTCTTTGTTCTACACAGTTATTTTTCATTCAACATCCAATCAATTAAATTTTCTTTATCTATAATAGACCAACTGTGTGGATGTCTTTCTCCATTTGCTCTATATCCTTTATTTTCGGTTGGGCTGTAATGTATCTTTAATTATTTTACCTAAACTATCTTGTTTCACATAATGAGTATAATTCTCGGGAGCATTTTTTGAAATGACTACTATTTGTTCAGGTTTAAACTCAAGAATCTCTTTTTTACTATGTTCTTTTTTACAAGAAATATGAATTATAAGTAAAAAGATAATTATATGTTTAAATCTCAGGAAAGTACAAATTTTTAGATGTTTAAAAATAACTAATTTTAGTTTTAGAACCATTCTATTTTGTTGGTTTTATCAATTTTTTATACTAATTGTTGGTAGCTTTTTTTTCTAACCATTAAGAAATAATTTTTCATAATCTGAATTATAATCGACCATCATGCTATTTCTAAATATTTAAATACGAAAAATTATGTAGGTTTTAAAATTAAGTACCAATAGTAAAACGCTTCTGGATTATTCTTTTTTAATTTGTTTACTTTATTATATTTTTCGCTGTCAATTACCCAATCTTTAATTTCTAAAGGTGTTTTATATCTTTCAATTATTCCTTTAAAATTACTTTTAATTAATTCTGTTAGGTATGCTACTTTAGCTGCTGCTATTATTGCTTCTTCTATCGAAAATCTTGAAATTGTAAAATTGGTAAAGTTTCTTATACCTAATTGCAAATGTTTAAATTCTTCTGATTCAGCATTTCTTTCGGCTAATGTATAGCAAGCATTCCAAGTATCATTTAACACCTCATCAGTTCCAATTTTTAATTTTCTGAAACCAATTTCTTCTTGTACTACTTTGCTATAACTTCTTTTAACTATTTCTAAATCGGTAATATTATCAAACAGAAATGCAATATCATATAATTGTTTTATAATTTCTACTGGTCTATTTTTAGCATATAGTATCCCTGTAGTTTTAGGTGCGAAAGCAGTTAATTTATCGCCTAAAATAGCATCAAAAGTTGGCATTTTAACTGTAAGTGTTTCCCCAGATGTTGCTAACCAAGGGTGGTCTATAGGAATTTCCATTAATTCCGGATATGGATTCGATGTATATAAAAGGTCTAGTAAAATAGGTTCTACACTATTATCCACATTGCTTTTATAATACATTTTGTAGTGCCCAATTGGAGCATCTTGAGTATGCTTTCTATTGTTATCATCAGCCCAATGTGTGAATACCGTTTCTTTGCCTATTTTTTCTAAAATTGTTTCAATTTCTTTGGGTGATTGTTCTGTAATTATATCAATATCTATTGAAAATCTTTTTGGGGTTTTGGTTGCTAATACGAGTGCTGTACCTCCTTTGAAAATAAAATTTAATCCATTCAATTTTAACTGTTCTAAAAACAGTAATGCATAGATTACTTTTTCAATCAGTTTTGGATCTACACGTTTTCCAATGTTTTTTTGGACTTCAATAATCCAATCTAAATGGTATGATTTTGGTTCAATCATTATTTATTAAGTTTTGGCAAACTATTTATAGTTGTGCCAAAGTTAAATTTATTAATTCTTCTACTTTACTTTCTCTATTTCTTCTTAGCGCATATCGTTTCATTTTATTCCTATTAATTTGAAACTTATTAAAGGCTGTACTGTATATAAATTCTATTTCTGCTTGCTGCGCACTGAAAATATCCACATCAATTAACATATCTACCAACAGTTTTTCTAAGGTTGGAATTACAATATTATTCACATTGTTTAATGGTGCTTCTGACACAAGGTATTTTATAATTACGGCATCTTCAGTATTGTTAATATATCTCTCAAAAATCTCAGTATCTGGATTTAAGAATACATTTTTTACTTTTTCATTCAATGTATTGAACACTTGCTCTGCTGCATCTTTCTCTACTTCAATAATTTGATATTGTTTAAAAGGTTGATGCCGCATTACGTCATTTAACCACTTTGTGTTCCAAATACAAAAATTAATGTAAGGGTATTCTCTTTTGATTTTATTGAAGAATTTCTTTAAATTTATATCAATCACTGGTTGAAATACTGTTCTATTTTCAAGACTATAGACACCTCTTGATGGATTTTTAATGATCCCGCTTTTTTTTAGTTTAGATAAATATACGTTGATGGTACTTTGTTTCCAATCAGGGAAATCTGTTAGGATTGCTTTCATCAATCTTTCTCTAGAAAGGTTTTTACCATTCTTAAAGTATGTGATAATTCTATTTTCTAGTTCGTTATTCAATTTTCTTTTTTAAAACCGCAATTAAGCTTCGGCAAATTACTAAAATTATGCCAAAACTTAATTTAAAAACGCTTTTATTTTCTTTTATCTGTACTATTTTTTCAAAAGCTACCAAATTGAAGAGTTCTCGCATCCAGGAACGGACACTATTGCCGTAACGCTTTTCTATTTCTTGTGCGTTTAGATTTGTTGTAATGTAGGTTAAGATCCTACGCTTGTATAGGCGTTAATCTTATGAGAAGCCATGTGAGCTAAACGTGTATTTTTACTGAAAAAAAAATTAGATTTCAATTATCTGTAGAATATAAATGACTTACACAGGTGCCGCATACTTCTCTTCCTATTTCAGCACATTTTGTTCTAGCCTCATTTTCATTATAACACGTAAAAACATTGTTTTCACTTTCTGAATTCTTCATTTTTTCACAAATAGAGCTTACCGCTGAATTACAACCTTGAGGCGTCATTACTCCTTTGAATAAATGAAATTCTTTTGTGTCTTTTTTCTTTTTTAAAGTATATGCGTCCATAATAATTTATAGTTTATTTAATTTGCAAATTATTTTTGAATTCACCATTATTTTATAATTTATATAGGTACACTATTTAATATTCCTATTTACATTATTCGGTAACTTTCAATCATTATTATTTATTAAATTTAATAGGTTTTATTGAGTTAGAGTTACGGTTTAACCGTAATTAGCTTATGGTTAGATGCCTGATATTAGCTTTATATTAATTAAATTATTATTTGTTATGGATGATAAACTAACTTTAAAAGCTATTGAAATACATGATTATTTAAGCACTTTTAGAGATAAGAAAGGGAATCCGCCTAACCAAACAAAAGTAGGATTGTTAGTGCAACATTATTGTGATCTTTATTTTAAAAAATCTAAACGAACAATTTAAATTAATGTTGATAACACCTACCGTTTGAATTTGTAGTTTTTCGTTTGCACCTTGCACCTGACTTTGTTTTACCTAAACATTGAATAGCTGCTGCAGTTTTGGTTGTTGTTATTCTTGTTGACTTTTTTGATACAGTATTTGAAGTACTTGATGTTGCTGAGTTTTTAGTGTTGTTTGCTGTTGGTTTACAAACTTTACAGGCTTGATACCCTAATTCTTTTACTTTCTTTAGGGTAATCTCTTTTTTTGAGTATTTAAGATATCTGCAATTATTTGTATGGTATTTTTCTCCTGTTTTAGTTGTGTAAACTGTTTGAGCGGATACATTTGAAACGTATGCCAGTATTACAATTAAGAAGATTATTTTTGTTGTTTTCATTAACCATTTTTTCTAAAGTAATCTTACTGCAATTTCTTCTTCTTTCAAAACTTCTCCTTTTGGTAAAATTAATTGTTTTGACCCATCAATTGGGTTTTCAAAGATTTCAAAGCCTTGCCTACAATTTTGAAAACGATATTTTAAAGCTCTCATTCCTATCAAAAAACCATTTGATTTTGTTTCCTTAAAAACATAGTTAGAACAAGATACTTTAAAGATACACGCTTTTCTTTTTTTAGCAGGAATTAACTTCCAATACATTTGAATTAGAAACAATAATAAATATTTCATTATTTACTAAAAACAACCATTTGACGTGATGTTGTGAAACCTGGCTTTCCACCGAATCCAAAACATCCATTATCTGCTTGCACACGAGTTGAAACACTTTCAAGCCTAACATAATTCCAGCCTTCAGCTGAGTGCTCTGCAATAAGCTGTTCTAATTGTTGAGCAACGTGATTTGAGTTGCCTTTATTTGCTTCTAATGATGCTACGAATGGTATTACTTTGTATTTCATAATTAATTTATTTTTAGTTTTTTGATTAGTATGATTTAATGAGTTTGTATAAGAATAGTTGCGGTTTTGTGTGTGAGATTTTTTTCGAAGAAAAATCAGACGTAACAAAACTGCAACGACCTTAGGTTAAGCAATTATTTTTTATATAGCTTTGTTGTGTTTAGTTCTTTAATTCGTTTATACAGTTTCTTCTTCAACTTCCACTAATTCTGCTAATTTCAATACAACTTTGAGCATTGATTCTTCATTAGTGTCAAGGCCACTTCTCGAACCGAGCAAAGGACTTACTTCACGAAGTCTGTCAAATGATGTATTATGTACAATCGGAACAAGTAAATCACGTGCTAAAAGTGCTGAAAGTTCTTTTTCAGCAATCCCCTCATTTCTCACTCGTTCTATAAAAGATGGAGTTACCAAAACTAATCCAACTCTTGAATTTGCTAATCCTTTATCAATCTCTCTAAGTAATGATGAGCCTAATAAAACATCCTTTTCACTAAACCATACAGATACTCCATTTTCCTCAAGCAAATCGTGAAGTTCCTTTGCAGCATCTTTTCGGTCATCCCAAGCGTGGCAAAGAAAAATATCTCTAAGGTCAGGTATAATTGAGCGTTTTTCAATATTCTCACGAACTGGTGTTAGAGTCCGGATTTCCATTGGTGTATAATATACAGCAGATGAAGGACTGGACCATCTTGGTTTTCTACTTCTTGAACTTCCACCTCCGGAACTTCTACTTCCATAACTACTGCTATTTGAAGAGTAAGGTGAGGTAAAGGTTGGATATGAATTATATCCCCGAGAACGTCCTCCACAGGCAGGGCAGGCAGCTGCTCCGCTGGCTGTTCTATGTCCTCTTGATGGTGCTGTACATCTTGCCATATTTTTTTCTTTTTAATTTCATTTTTAATGTGTTCCGATTTTCGGAATTAAACACAACGAGTTTTTACAAGATTTGTGCGACTGGAAAATCGGAGATTTTTCGGTTGTAGCAAATCGTTAGTTGAATGTTTGTCGGTTCGTTATTTAGTTTAAATGTAAGCATAAATTTTATGAGGTGTTACCCACAGTTATTTAATAATTCAGACATTGTAATTAGTATTCCTCCAGCAGCTAACCCAAAAATCAGGACGTAGTTTCCAATCGCAACTTTTTTCCTTGTAATAGTGTCACTCAACATCTTTAAATTTCCATCGCTGTCCAAAATATCCCATTTTTCGAGAATATTCTTAATTTCAGATTCAAGTTTTTCTTTCTGAGAGATTTCTGCGGAATCTAGTTGTCTATTTTTTGCAGAAATTTCAAGCTCAAATAATGTAAGGACCCTTAAATTATAATCATTGAAATTTATGAAATAGTCAATCAAATCATTACTTTCATCTCTTAAATTTCTAATTATTAAAATTAAACCAACTAAAATAGTCGAGAATAAAATTATTAAACCTAAATAAGTTGCTACGTTTTTATTTTCAGAAAATACTGAAATACCACCTAGAATTGTTCCAGATACAGTTACAATTTGAGCAATCCAAGTATTCTTTAATTTAGATATTGCTAAAGTTTCTTGAAATATGATTTGATTTTGAGATTTTGTTGCTTCAAATAGTTGTTCTTGTATTTTCTCTAAACTCATTATTCGATTTCTTTTATTTTGATTTCAGAGATGTACTTTGTTAATTTTGTTACGACCATAAAATCAATTCGCTTAATGTATTTACCAAATGCGGAATATTTTACTTCAAATGAAATTTGTTTGGCTTTTGCTTTTCCGTTTTTAATTTCTAAATTTCGCTTTATTTCCTCAAAATTACTACCATATTCTTTGGTTTCTAAAAATAAAGCAGAGCAATGAACCTTCTCTCTTTTTCCAATTCCGCCAATAGTATGTTCTCCACAACTAAATCCAATTAAGAAGTATTTTTTCATATCAATTCCGTGGTCTTCACAAAGTTTAAAAAGGTCAGCTCCACTGTGTCCATCTATTTGAATATATCCTCCGTAATCTCCATATTGAGTTCTTACTAAAGATTCTATTAAATCAAGATTGTAGTCATTTTTGTTCATAGTTTTTTGGTTTTAATTGTGGGTAACTTGTTTTACCCTTACAAATTATACAGTTAAGTATTTAATTTTACTGGATAAAACATCACTTAGCTATATTTCATGTTAAATATATAATGATTTAATTTTTCACCATTACGGTTAAACCGTAATGATTTTAAGTTTTAGGATGAGAAATTAGTAGGTGATTTTAAACTTAAATTAATTATTATGGCACTTTATTATGTAAACAAAAATGCTCAATTAAATGGAGATCATGAAGTACACAAAGAAGGGTGTGTATTTATGCCACTACCTCAGAATAGATTATTTTTAGGTAATTTTTATACCTGCACTGATGCTGTTAGAGAAGCTAAGAAAACTTATGCCCAATCTAATGGTTGTAGGACATGTTCAAGGGAATGTCATACTAGTTAATACGATAAAAGAAACTGCTTTGTATTATAAAAAGCTAGTACATTTTTTTATCTATACTAGTTCTTAAGGCATAATTGTTCATTTCGTAACATACTCTTCCTAATAATATGGCTGGGTTTAATTTGTATTTATTACCTAATGCAATAATTATTTCATCATTAAGTGGTAGATACTTTTCATTTATTTCTTTCCAAACATTTATTGAAATTAGTTTTTCCTGCGCAAAATTATCAGCTTCTTTTTCAATGCTATTAGCTTGTTCTTTTTTTGTTAGGTCCAAAAATTTTTGATCTTTATTTTTTCTCAAATGTAAGTCGATATGCCCTATTTCGTGCATCATTGTAAATGCGAAATTATCAATTCGACTATGCCTTAATGTGATTGCTATTGCAGGATTGTTTTCTGACCAAAAAGAGAAGCCATCAATTGGCGTTTTTTCAAGCTTTTTAATTAGAACCAGTTTTACTCCAAATTTATTGAGTGTTGCTTTCACTCTATTTAAAGTGTCGTTGTTCTCGTAAAAGACTTTATTTAGTTCTAAACAAAGTTGAGATAAACTATCAAAATTAAAGGTGTTTATTTTTTGTTTTTTCGCTTCGTATTGCGCTAATGTACTCCAAGCAAACATATTTTTTTCATCTATTAACAGCTTGTCTGATTTTCTATAAAAAGCTTGCCTGTTGTTTGCGAAACCAGCGACTAATCCTTCGATATTTTTAACTTCATAAATTGATTTTATTGTGTGAATGTCTTGCTCTAAACTATCATTTAAATAGCCTTGTTTTTTAAAATAATGAACAGGAACATATTTTTTTATGACACTCCAAATTTCAATATTTTCAATTTTCTTAATGTTTTTTTCCTTTACACGAGCTAAATCAATTTCATATTGAGATTGAAACCTCATCCAATAATCTGCAGGAATTTCTAATGATTTTTCTAAGAGAATGGCTAGATCAGCTGTAATAGGCCTTTTCCCTTTGATAATTTCATTTAAAAAAGATGGTAACACGCTTAATTCTTTCGCTAAATTCTTTTGGTTAATATCTGACCGAGCATCTAATTCATCTTTTATTAATATTCCAGGATGGGTAGCTTCAAATGGTATTAATTGTTTTTGGGTTGCCATACGGTGGTGTTTTTACTTGTAGTGATTACTTAATTCAATAATTGAACAAATTGTTATTGTATAAGGCTCTTCACCTTCAATAACTGTTTTAAATTCTATTCGATATTTTTGACCCACTCGAACAGATTCTAATCCTTTTTTGTTCCCTATTAATTTTTCATAATTTAAACTCTTGATAGGAAATAAATCTTCTATCTTTTTTGCAACTCTAAGTTTGTCTATTGTTTGTTTGTATTTTGTAATTACGCTTTTTTGAAAACGGTATTTTTTGTTTTTAGCCTTCCCCTCTGAGTACAGCTCTTCAAGGTATTCTTCTTCGAATATTATTTCCATAAGCCATTGTTTTCATAGTGCAAATGTACATATAAATACTAAATAATTCACTTTTTAAGTGAATTATTTAGTATTTTAAGTGTAAACTTTTTCTAACTATTTGTATTTGCTATTTATTTAGTTGTTAATAAATTACAAGTAAAAGGGTTCGGGAAAACCTCATTACTATTTTTTTTATGTATGCTTTAATGTGAGGGATTAGAATTTTATCACCTATAGTTAAACTATCTTATTCTATGAGATGTTTATTTGATTTATTTTCTCTAATCAACATAATTCAGCTTTTTTTAGCCATTGTTGTAACAAGGGTTTTTTGTCATTAATCATATTGAGTTATATAGTTTAACCATCCAAAACACGATGAATACCCCTATTCCAATAGTTATCAATCTGTATCTTTTATTTAGTTCTATATATTTTAAATCAATCAATTCCTCGTCTTTTTTAAGGTATAAATTGAATTTATTATCATCAAATAGTTTATATTCTGTTATGATCTCAAATTCAGTCGAATTAATCTTAAATTTATGTTCAGTTCCAGTAGTTGAAAATTTTGCTGAAGTCTTTTTTCCGTTAACTAAAATTGACTCCTTTCCAAAATAAGAGTTGAAAAACTCAATCTTATCGGATCCAATATTATATTCATAATATTTCATATTCGATTAATCTTGAATAAACAATTTTTCTTGTGTTGTGATATGGGGTGTTATGACCTCTACTTCTTCATAACTATCTTTTTTTGTAATTGCCACCACCTCTAACACTACGTGTATTCCGTAAGTAGTATCTGGATTTCTTATACCAAGATATAATTGATTTGAAATAAAGTTAACCTTAACGGTACCTGAAACAATATTTTCTCGTGTACCAATTGGATAGTGAGAGAAATTACCTTTACTAAGAAATGGATTGTAGTTATTATAGTCAATTAGATACACATCACAATAATTACCTCCAGGAGGTTGAGTTAATTGATTAACCCCAAAAGATAACAGCCCTGTTTGATCAATTAAATTTGATAATTCTGAAGCTAGTTGCATTCCGTTTGTTACACTATATATATCTGCTTCATTACGAGATGACGAAAAGGTATAATACCATTCCACCGTATTTGGAGGAAGTGTTATTGGAATAGCTATTCGAGACTTCCCTCCTTTGAAAGTTGCATTAGAACCACTATTGATATAATATTTTTGTTTGTTGATTATGGTACTTGTTTTGTATTCACTTTTTACAAATCTTCTTTCAATAGCCGTTGTATATGTTGTATCTGAAACCATCCTGGAAACCACGGTTGAATTAAAATTAGATGTTGATTCATCTTTTGGTACTCGCTGAATAGAGATACTACCAATACGCTTACTTAATGAGGCATTTGTTAATCTGAATAAATAGATACCAGTTTTACTCACCGTAATTATTTGGTTTGATATATTGGCTGTTTTGAAATCTGAAAACATTAGGTTTGATGGTAGTTCAAAAATTTCAATTTTATTTATTTCTTTATTTCTTTCTTCCTTAAAATTAAAAACTATTTTATCGCCCTTTGCAAGGGCAAAAGTAAATTGTTTGTATTGCATTCCTGGTATTTTTATAGTACCAGACATTAAATTAATTGGTGTTGTTTGTGATATTGCTAATTGAGTTGTTAGGAGAAACAATAATAATATTTTTTCCATGTGTGTTTTGATATGAGGGTTTGGAGTTTTATTGAGTTAATACTCGTTTATTTCTTTTTCAATTAATTTGTACTTATCCTTGATGTCCTCTCCCATATAAAAATCCAGTAAA
>Ga0209345_10005445_pt1 | contig 11791 bp, 10 predicted proteins | sample Cruoilmetagenom7_FD_187294 | JGI IMG/M metagenome (GOLD analysis project Ga0209345, IMG submission 187294) | Oil polluted marine microbial communities from Coal Oil Point, Santa Barbara, California, USA - Sample 7 (SPAdes) (version 2) | ecosystem: Environmental > Aquatic > Marine > Oil seeps ...
ATAGTGTTGTAGAAATTGCAAAAAAAACAACACCAAGTGCTAGAGGAGAGTTAGAAATAACATCGGTAAATCAAACCTATTTAAAACAACAACAATTAAAGTTAGAAATGATGGGAAGAGGGTATGCGTGGTTAGACACTGGCACACAAGACTCTCTCTTAGAAGCCTCCAATTTTATACAAACTATTGAAAAACGACAAGGTTTAAAAGTTGCCTGTATTGAAGAAATTGCTTTTGACAAAGGATATATCAATGCACAACAACTAAAAGAATTGGCAATGCCTTATAAAAATAATGAATACGGAACTTATTTGTTGAGGTTGGTTAAAAATGAAGGGTGAGGAAGGGTAAAACTTACTTAACTTTCACTTCATTCCTAAAATTAAAATATGAAAAATTTTGCATTAATTGGAGCAGTGATAATGTAGCACCACGCTATTATGAAAGCTATTAAAGATGTTAAAAAATAAAGGAATATATCATTATACTAATGAAGGTATACCTAGCTAGAACGATTTTGCTAAAGAAATAGTGCGTAATTTTTAAGTAAATTGTAATGTAAAACCTATTAAAACTAAAGATTATAAAACATTAGCTGAAAGACCTAAGTACTTGGTTTTAAATAAAATGAAAATGAAAAATACATTTAAATTGAAAATTTCGTATTGGAGGAACTCTTTGAAAGGTTGTTTAAAATAAAATACAAAACTAAATGTTTAGTGATTATTGATTGATGTTCGAATACTATTAAAAATTATGAATATTTCTAAAATAGATGTACTATGGAGTTATGGAGCTACTTTTTTTAAAATTGCTTCGTCAGCCTTGTTACTTCCCTTAATTTTAAAGGTTATGCCCTCTGAAATGGTTGGGATTTGGACTATTTTTATGACTATAACAGCTTTTTCGACTCTACTTGACTTTGGATTTAATCCTTCATTTACCCGAAATATCACATATGTGTTTAGTGGAGTGAAAAACTTGAAAATTACTGGTTTTGAAGTTGCTGTTGATAAAAGAATCACTATAGATTATGGGTTACTTAAAGGAGTCATAAAAGCAATGGTTTGGTTTTATTTTAGGATATCATTAATTTTATTTCTTTTGCTTATAACATTGGGTACTTATTATATTTACACTTTATTGAAGAGCTACAATGGCGATCAAAATGAGGTATATTTTTCTTGGTTTTTACTTTGTTTAATAAATACATATAATTTGTTTACTCTTTATTATAACTCTCTTTTACTTGGGAAAGGACTGATTAAAAGATCAAAGCAAATAATTATTCTTGGACAGTTAGTATACTTAATTATAGCTTCAATATTGATTTATTTTGGGTTTGGTCTCGTAGCGATTGTTTCAGCTCAATTATCATCTGTAATTATTATACGTTGGTTGTCTTACAATTTTTTTTATACTAAAGAAATTAAGAAAAACTTAAATTTATCAGTTGCAACTCCTAAAAGTGATATCTTAAAAACAATATACCCAAATGCATTTAAGATTGGGTTGACTTCTATAGGTGGGTTTATGGTTCAGAAATCAGCTTTAATAATAGGTTCACTCTATTTGAGGTTAGATGATATTGCTGCATATGGAGTTACAATGCAATTAATTGCTGTAATTTCAGGATTAGGAAGTGTTTATATAACAACTTATCAACCTAAAATTGTACAATTACGTGTTTTACAAGATTTTGAAGCTATCAAAAAAATTTATATTAGAGGTCAATTAATCTTTATCTTGACGTACTTGTTGTGTGGTACAATATTATTATTTCTTGGAAATCCAGTGCTTGCTTTTTTAGATAGTCAGACACAGTTATTGCCATTTTGGCTTTTGTTGTTGGCTTTGATTCTTTCAATTATAGAAACGAACCTTAGTATAGCAGGTGCAATTTTATTAACAAAAAATGAAGTTCCTTTTTTTAAGGCATCATTAATTTCAGGTTTTTTGATAATTCTAGGTTTATTAATAGCTTTTGAAGTCTTGGAATGGGGCTTTTATTCTATTATTTTAGTACCTCTTATTGTGGATGTTTTTTATCAAGCATGGAAATGGCCTATTGAAGTGAAAAGAGATTTGAAAATAAATATTTTGGATTATTTTATAATAAAAAGTAAATAAATTACAATGTTAAGATCTATTAAATTTTTGGTAATGAAATATTTGTTTATTAGAAAATGGAAATCAAAAAATAAACATAATGAGACGGTTCCGTTATCTATTTTTCCTATAAAAAAGGTAACCGTTGGTAAAATGAGTTATGGAGTATTAGATATTAGGTTTTTCGGTAATGAAGCAGAGAAGTTAACAATTGGAAATTATGTTTCGATTTCTGAGAATGTAATTTTTATTTTAGGAGGTAATCATAAAATGAATACATTAACAAATTTCCCGTTATATTCAAAACTTATTGGGTTATCAGCAGAATTAGATGCCAATTCTAAGGGAGAAATAGTAATTGGAGATGAAGTTTGGATAGGGACAGGAGTGATTATTTTGTCTGGTGTTAGTATTGGTAAGGGTACAATAATTGCTGCTGGCTCTGTTGTCACTAAAAGTACCCCACCTTATTCAATAGTCGGAGGAAATCCTGCTAAGTTGATTAAACAAAAGTTTAGTACTGAAATCATAGTCGCTCTTAGAGACTTTAGACTTTGTGATTATGATGAGGATGAAATCATTGATAACATTGATGAATTTTATACTCCATTGGATATGAATCAAATTAATAGATTTAAAAAAATGATTAAAGAAAGAAGTTAATATGATGAAAATAAAAGTCTATTGTATAATTGTTACATATAATGGAGCTAAATGGATTGAAAATTGTTTAAAATCTATTGAGGAAAATAAAATAGATTTGAAAATTATTGTAATTGATAACAATTCAAAAGATAACACTTGTGATATTATACAACGTAAGTTTCCAAATGTTCATTTAATTAAGTCAGATGAAAATTTGGGATTTGGAGGTGCAAATAATTTGGGTGCTGAAATAGCTGTTAAAAATAATTCCAAATATATATATCTTTTGAATCAGGATACTATAAGTTCTGCAAATAATATTTATAATTTGATAAAAATAGGAGAATTAGAAAAAGAAATTGGTGTAGTTTCTCCTATTCATTTAAATGATAATGGTTCTGCTTTGGATTTTAGTTTTGAAGATAGTATATCTTCAAATAGCTGCCCAAATTTAATATCAGATTTAATTTTGAAAAGGACAAAACTTTTTTATGAAATTGAAGAAGTCTGCGCTGCATCATGGCTTGTAAAAGTTGAAGTAATTAAAAAAATTGGATTATTTTCTGATATATTTTTTCATTACGGTGAAGACACTAATTTTGTGCAGAGATTAAAATATTTTAAATATAAATTAGTCATTGTGCCAAGTGTATTTATTAGTCATTGCAGAGAAGAAAGAAAGAATGTAATGTATACAAAGGAACATATAAAAAGAAGATATAATATAATAATGTTATCTAAAATTTTAAATATAAATAAAAATTTTTTAGGAAGTTATAAGGATTGTGTTATTTTATCATTATCTGCACTTTCAAAAAATGAGGTCAAATCTTTTTTTAAAATAATATTATTGCCAATTTTGAGAATAAAAGTATTTAAAAAGATGAGAAGTTCTTATAAGAATGTCAAATTATAATGGTTAAATAAAAAAATGTCCCATTTGTTTAAAATTAATTGAATTAATGCTAAAATGTTATTCCCATAATTTAAAACCTCTAAAAATTGCCAAAATAACAACACTCCTTGATTTTGGTGGACAAGAGAAACAGTTCATTTCCTTTACTGAATCCCCTAAAATCTTAATTAATAATTATTTATTTGCTGCAATTGGACATGGAGGAAATGCAGAAAAAGAAATTAGAAAAAGAGGGTTTAAGATTAAAATATTTAATAAAAACCCGGCTATTAGAAATTTAATAAATATTTGGATTTTATATAAATGGTTTAGAAAAGAAAAGCCTGATATTGTGCATACAGCAGCCGCAGAAGCCAATTTTCATGGGGTGATCGCAGCAAAGTTGGCTGGTGTAAAAAAAATTTATGCCGAAGAAATAGGCATTCCTAATCATTCGAAATCAGCGAAATTTATTTTTAAGTTAGTGTATAAATGGACTGATGGTGTTATTTGTGTTTCACGAGCCGTAAAGGAGAACTTAATTGCCATAGGTGAAATTGAAGAAAATAAAGGTATTGCAATCTATAACCCGGTTAGCATACCAAAAAGCTATAATAAGATTCCTTCTGATAAATTTCATTTTGTTTACGTAGGACGTTTAGAAAAAGTTAAAAATGTTATTTTATTAGTAAATGCTTTTGCACAATTAAAAGAAAAAGATAATTGTTTGTTAACTATTATTGGGGATGGGAGGGAACGAAATAATATTGAAAACTTAATCACTGCTTTATCTTTAAATAGTTTGATTAATTTAGTAGGATTTAGTGATGAGCCCGAAAAATATGTAAGTCAAGCAGATTTATTTGTACTTCCTTCTTTTTCTGAAGGTTTTGGTATAGCTGCTGTTGAAGCTATGTATCTAGGAGTACCTTGTCTGTGCACTAAAATTGGTGGTATTCCTGAGTTTATTATTGATGGAGAAAATGGTTGGCTTTTTGATCCGTATAATGAAGATGAGTTAGTTTTTAAGATGGAACATATTTTCAAATTAGAAAAACATGTTTTAAACAAAATTGGTCAAAAGGGTAAGGAGTATACTTTAAATAACTTCACTATTGAAAAATACATAATTTCATTAGAAGAAATTTATAAAAAAAGAGTAAAGAATGAAAAATAATATTTTGTTTATCACTTGGGACGGACCTCAAACTACCTATATGGAGGGTTTGTTTATGCCTATTTTTGAACAGATGAGTAAAACAGAAGCAATATCATTTCATGTGATTCAGTTTACTTGGGGAAATGTTAGAAGAACATCTGTTACTAAAATTAAGGCTGAAGCCTTAGCCATAAAATATACAGCTTATCCAATTAGTCGCAAACCTATAGTAATGTTAGGGAGCCTAATTACATTAGTTAAAGGAACTAATTTTTTGAAAAGGTATATAAACAAATACAGTATTGATATTGTTATGCCCAGAAGTACGATGCCTTCTATTATGGTAAATAGAATTTATTCAAAAAAGTATAAAATTCTATTTGACGCTGATGGTCTTGCTATAGAAGAGCGCGTAGATTTTTCAGGGTTATCGAAAAAAAGCTTGTTATATAAGTTCTTAAAAGCTGAAGAAACCAAAATACTAAAAAATGCTGGTAAAGTAATAACGAGATCTCAAATGTCTATTAATTTTCATATACAAGAGATAGGGGAATACTATCGAAATAAATTTGGAGTGGTATATAATGGGAGAAATACAGATGTATTTAAACCTAATTTAGGTTTAAGACAAGAAATAAGAATTAAATTAGATATTAAGAACAGTGAAAAGGTTTTTGTGTATTGTGGTTCTTTAGGACCGCAATATGGATGGGAAGAAATGCTTACTATTTTCAAAGAATATTTAAAAATAAATAAAAAATCAAAATTTTTAATTTTAACTGGAAGTCCAGAATTCGCACATAAGAACACTTCTAAAGAATTAATAGATAAAACAATTGTTAAAAATGTGCCCTTTGAAGAAGTTCCTATGTATTTGAATATAGCGGATATTGCATTTGCCATTAGGGAACCTAAACCAAGTATGCAAGGTGTAGCACCCATAAAATTAGGTGAATATTTGTTGATGGGATTACCTACAATTGCATCAGCTGGAATTGGGGATACCGAAACTATTTTGAAAAACATCCCCAATTGCTATTTATTTCAACATGAGGATAAAAATAATATTAAAAATACTCTGAGATTTCTTCAGTCAGCTTTAGAAGATAATGAAGATAAAAGAGATGAAATAAGAAGTTTTGGAAAAAAATATTTTTCAATTGAAAAAAGTGCTGAAAGTTATAAACATGCTTTAAAAAAATTAATGTGAAGGTACTTTATTTAACAAAATATAGTAGAAAAGGGGCAAGTAGTCGCCTAAGATCGTATCAGTATTTTCCTTTTTTAGAAAACGAGGGTTTTGATATAACGGTAAAACCACTGTTTAATGATTACTATTTAGATAAATTGTATCAAGGAAAATATTCAATTTTAAACATAGTAAAATCTTATAGTAAACGTTTGTTTATTCTGTTTACTTTAAAAAAGTACAACAATATTGTTATTGAAAAAGAGCTATTCCCGTATGTTCCTTCGTTGTTTGAAGGGTTGCTAAATATTTTAAATGTAAAGTATATTGTGGATTATGATGATGCCATATTTCACAATTATGATTTAAGTAAGCATAAAATTGTTCGTTTTCTTCTAAAGCATAAAATTGATAGTGTAATGAAATGGAGCTCTTGCGTAATTGTTGGGAATTCTTATTTAGCAGAACGAGCAAAGAATGCGGGAGCAAAGAAAATTGAAATTATTCCTACTATTATAAATACCGAAGTATATAGCTACAAAGAGAAATCAAAGCAAAAGAAATTTATTATTGGTTGGATTGGCTCTCCGTCTACCTTTAAATATGTAAAGCAAATAGAAGATGTTTTAAAAAAAATTATTAATATGTACCCTGTAGAGGTACATATAATTGGAGCTACTGGGAAATTAGATATAAGTATTAATGTGCAGTATATAGTTTGGAATGAAAAAACCGAAATCGAACAAATTCAACAATTTGATGTGGGTATTATGCCCTTAGAAAGTTCACCTTGGGAATTAGGGAAATGTTCTTATAAGTTAATACAATATATGGGTTGTGGAATTCCTGTAATTGCTTCACCTGTAGGAATGAATAATGATGTTGTACGGCATAATTGGAATGGATTTTTAGTAGAAAATGATGAAGATTGGGTTGGTTCTTTAGAAAAATTAATTTTAAACAATACTTTAAAAAAATATTTGGGGGGAAATGGAAGAAAATTTGTGGAAGAAAATTACTCTATACATAAATTAATTGAAAATTATAAATCTTTAATTTTTATGGACTAAATGGATATAGTGTTTACCATATTAATAATAGCCTTTGGGTTGATGTTTATTAATAGATTTAAAACTAAACTTACAAATAATGAACTTTTAAACTTAAAAAAACTATGGTTTTACCATTTGTTATTTGGAATTTATTATTGTTTTTTTATTGTAGGCGATGCTATTGGTTATTGGAAGAATTCAAAAACACTCACATGGGAAGAGTTTACACATATTATTATTGCAGAAAAAGGAACTGCTTTTATGTATGCCGTAAATTATGTACCTGCTAGTGTGTTAAATTTATCTTATTTTGCAAACACTATGCTGTTTACCCTTATTGGTTTTATAGGCTTAACCTATTTTTACGTGTTAACTGTGCAACTAATACCATATAATTCAAAATTTAAAAAAATCAATCTTTTCCCGTTATTATTTTTCTTGCCAAACCTTCATTTTTGGAGTGTTGGGGTAGGGAAAGACACTATACTGTTTTTTTGCATTGGAGCTATTTGTTATGGTTTTTACTATAGGAAATATTTCCTGCTTGTAATTAGTTTGTTGTTGGTTTTTGGGGTAAGACCACATATGCTATTATTTATAGTTCTTGCTTATGGTTCTGTGCTCTTATTAAATTCAAGAATATCCTTATTTTCAAAGTTATTTATTGGAATTGTTATAGTAGGTGTTATTATTTCAGTAATGCCTAGTGTTATGAAATCTGGGAAAATTGATGAAATAACTATGAATGTAGAAGCATTTTCTAATTTTACAGAAAGAAAGGCAAAACTATTGAGTAGATCTTATACAGATTCAAGAGTTGATATATCATCATATTCTTTACCCTTAAAGGTTTTTACATTTTTATTTAGGCCTTTATTTATTGATATTAATGGTTTTCCTTCTATTTTAGCTTCTTTTGAAAACTTATTACTTCTATTATTGACTTTTAAAGTTATGTTTAAAAGACCTTTGAAAGCATATAAGGCAGCACCTTTAATAATTAAATGTCTCATAATTTTGCTATTAATTGGTACCTTTATTTTTTCCCAAGCATTAGGTAATTTAGGAATTATGTTAAGAATGCGAAATATGTTTTTACCAGGCATGTTTATGTTTATTTTGTGGGTTTTTTCTTATGAAAAAAATATTAAGTATCAACATAAATTAAATAATAAGTAATTTAAGCTGAAATCTAAAAATACATATCATTTTATAGAAAATACAATCTCTCTCTTTTCCGTTAAAGCTATAGATTTAGCACTAGTTGTATTATTAATACCTTATTTAATACTAAAAGTAGGTATTGTAAATTATGGTAGGTATGCTTTTGCAATTTCACTAGTTTTATTATTGGTAAATATCACCAACTATGGGTTTAATTTAACGGCTGTTCGTGATTTGGCTAAATTTAGGAAAGATAAAAAAAAATTAAACCAGATTTTTAATGAGGTTTTTTCTGTAAAAATCTATTTAACAGGACTCATACTAATTGTACTAGCAGTATTGGTAGTTACAATCCCAAGTTTTAGTTCCTTTAAATTAGTATATTTTTTTGCCTCTTTTTTAATAGTTGGTGATTTGTTTTCACTACGTTGGTTTTTTATGGGGCTTGAAAAAATGAAATACATACCTATTATTAACTTAGTTGGTACTTTACTTTATATTTTATTGGTAGTTATAATTATAAATACACCTAAAGATTATATTTTTATTATTTTATTAGAAGGCATAGGACTATTTATAACTAGTATAATAAGTTTTTTTTACGTTGTATTAGAGTATAAAATAACATTTCAATTACTCTCTTTTAAAAAAGTAAAAAACTACTTACATACCAATTGGAGTTCTTTTATAAATTTATTTATCCCTTCCATGCTATCTAATATTGCTGTTTTTATTGTGGGTGTTTTTAGTATTCCAGTAAATGTGAGTATTATTCAGTTAGGAGTTAAAGTTGCAAATGCTTTTAGCACTATAAATGCAGTACTTACAAAAGTTTTTTACGCCATGGTGAATCGAAAAATTCAAATAATGCGCCACTCATTTAATGTGTTGTTAGCAATTGGTGTTTTACTCTCCGTAGTAATGTTCTTAAGTGCAGATTTTGTTATTAAACCTTGGTTAAAAATTGGAGATATTGTAGTAGAACAACAAATTATCTTTATTATTAAACTGTTGAGTCCTACACCCTTTTTAATGGCTGTTATTTCAGCTTATGGGGTTAATGGGTTATTGGTGTACGGAAAAGATAAATTATTTGGGCGTATAACATTGTTTTCCTCAATTTTCGGTTTACTTATTGGATTATTATTAATTCCTAATTATACATATATTGGTGGAGTTGTTTTTTTACTAACTGTTCGGATATTATATGCAATAGGTTCCTTTATGAATTTTCATAAAAAAAGAATTTTTAAATCAAATAAATGGCACTGGTAATAAATAGTATTGCATCAATTTTAATTGTTAGTTATGTTTTTTTTGAATTACTAGCGGTACTAAAAAAAACATCTTCAAAAAAGATTAAAAGTTATTTAATTTTAATAGGGGTTATTCATTTTTTTATGGCTTTTGTGTTTTATTATATAATTGACAAACAAGACGCTAGTATTGATGCAGTTCGGTTTTACAAAGTTGCATCTGAAGCTGAAAACTGGGAGGGATTGTTTGGCTTGGGAAATGTATTTATGTCTTTTTTAATCTATCCATTCATAAAAATAAAGTTAACATTAGCCTTTCTTTTTTTATTTTTTTCAGCCATAAGTTTTAAAGGTATTTTAATGTATTTAGAATTAATAGGAATTCAAAAATTACACTATAAAAACACATGGTTATTACTATTGTTTTTAACACCTTCATTGCATTTTTGGACTGGGTTTGTAGGGAAAGAGGCATTACTTTTAGTACTTATGGTAATAGTACTTAAAAAAGTAAAATCTAAAAATTTTGATTGGCAATTTTTACTGGTGTTTATATCAATTTTTCTATTAAGACCTCATGTGTTTTTTATAATGTTATTATCTCTAGGAATTCTTTTTTTAATTGATAAACATATAAACTATTTTCAAAAAAGGAACTTAATAATAGTAACTGTAGTTTTATTTTTAATTTTAATTCCTGTTTTTTTACATTATTTTTTAGGGATTGAAAAATTAAATATAACATCTTTAAAAGCCTATATAGAAAGCTTTTTAAGTTATACAGAAAATAGAGGAAATGCTTCTATTAGTTTAGCAAATACAACTTTAATAGAACGCATCTTTTATTTAGTCCTAATGCCTTTACCTTTTTTATATTCTACCCAAAACAAACTTCAATTAATAGTTTCTGTGGAGAATGTTTATTACTTGAGTATCTTTATTTTTGCAATTATCTATTATTTTAGAAAAGGTTTAAAATTTAAACAAATAAATATCGAATTAAAATACGCATTAATAACTAGTTTTTTATTAATTGTTTTGTTTGGATCATATTTATATAATTTAGGTCTTGGAAATAGAATGAGAATCATGTTTTTTCCTTATATTTTTTATTTTTTAATTCAAACGATACCTGAGAAATTTAACCATGCAAAAAAAACTTATTAGAATTACAACCGTACCAATTTCTTTAGATAAGCTACTTGAGGGGCAATTATCTTTTATGAATAAAAAGTATCAAGTAATAGCGGTAAGTTCTAATGCATTAGAACTTGAAAAAATTGGCAAGAAAGAGGGGGTAGCAGTATGTTCTTTAGCACTTACAAGAAAGATAACACCATTAAAAGATTTAATGGCTTTGTTAAAATTATACTGGTTTTTAAAAAAAGAACAACCTTTTATAGTGCATACGCATACCCCAAAAGCAGGTACTGTAGGAATGATAGCGGCTAAATTAGCTGGTGTACCAATACGCTTACATACAGTAGCTGGACTTCCCCTATTAGAAACTACAGGTTTTAAAAGAAAAATATTAAATATTGTTGAGAAAATAACCTACTCATGTGCAACAAAAGTATATCCAAATTCAAAAGGATTAAAAGAAATTATTATTGAAAATAATTTTACCAATTCAACAAAGTTAAAAGTGCTTGCTAACGGAAGTTCAAACGGAATAAACACAGCCTTTTTTAACCCCCAATTAGTTACTCAAATCCAAAAAGAAACATTAAGCAAGCAATTAGGAATACAACAAGAAGATTTTGTATTTGTATTTATTGGTCGTTTGGTAGGTGATAAAGGTGTTAATGAATTAGTTTCAGCCTTTAAAAAATTACAAAACGCCTCACTTCTCAATTCTCACTTCTCACTTCTGTTAGTAGGCCCTTTAGAAACTGATTTAGATCCACTTCGAAAAAACACATTACAGGAAATTGAGAAAAACCCTAACATTATCTCCGTTGGTTTTCAACAAGATGTGCGACCTTATTTTGCTATTAGCGACTGTCTTGTATTTCCAAGTTATAGAGAAGGCTTTCCAAACGTAGTAATGCAGGCTGGTGCCATGGGTTTACCAAGTATTGTAAGTAATATCAATGGCTGTAATGAAATTATTAAAGAAGGAGAAAATGGTTGGATTATCCCTGTAAAAGATACAGCAGCTATTTTAAATACCATGGAAAATTGTTTAACCAATAGTGAACAGTTTAACAAAGTTAAGGAAAACGCGCGCCAACTAATTGTTGACAGGTATGAACAAAAAATAGTTTGGGAAGCTATTTTGGAAGAGTATAAAGCACTTGAAAAAGATCATTAACGTCATCT
>Ga0209345_10005446_pt1 | contig 11790 bp, 11 predicted proteins | sample Cruoilmetagenom7_FD_187294 | JGI IMG/M metagenome (GOLD analysis project Ga0209345, IMG submission 187294) | Oil polluted marine microbial communities from Coal Oil Point, Santa Barbara, California, USA - Sample 7 (SPAdes) (version 2) | ecosystem: Environmental > Aquatic > Marine > Oil seeps ...
CGGCACCAGCGCAAAAGTGGCTGATCTGACCGACCCCGATCGCTTTCCGGTCTACACCAGCAAACGCGGCGGGCAATATACCTATCACGGCCCCGGCCAACGGGTGGCCTATGCGATGCTGGATGTTGGCAAGCGTGGGCGCGATGTGCGCCAGTTTGTCCGCCAGCTGGAGGACTGGGTGATCGGCACGCTGGATCAGTTCAACGTCAAGGGCGAGCGCCGCACAGGTCGTGTCGGGGTCTGGGTGGTGCGCGAGGATAAACCGCTCAATCCGGATGGTGGCCCGCATGAGGATAAAATCGCCGCCATCGGGGTGCGCTTGCGTAAATGGGTCAGCTTTCACGGCATTTCGATCAATGTCGAACCTGATCTGGAGCATTACAGCGGCATCATCCCCTGCGGCATCACCCAGCACGGTGTCACCAGTCTGGTCGATCTGGGCCTGCCGGTGACGATGGATGACGTCGACGTTGCCCTAAAGCACAGTTTCGACAAGGTTTTCGGGCAATAAAACGCCAATCCCCGCAATGGACCCTGTTCGGCTTTTAATTCCCATATATTTCCCTATATTCTGCACAGGACGCGAATCCAAATCTAACGAGGTTACTATGACTCCTATACGCACACTTGCCATTCTTGCAGCCCTTGGCGCTGCCACCCCAGCATTGGCCGAAGGCGACGTCGCCAAAGGCGAAAAGCTGTTCAAGAAATGCAAAGCCTGTCACATGATCGTCAACGGCGACGAAGTGATTTTCAAAGGCGGCAAAACTGGTCCGAACCTATATGGCATTGTCGGCAGTGCAGCGGGTTCTGTTGAAGGCTTCAAATATGGCAAGTCGCTTGTTGCTGCTAGCGAAGCTGGTTTGGTTTGGGACGAAGAGCAAATTGCAAAATATGTGACAGACCCCAAAGCCTATCTGAAAGAAATTCTGGATGACAGTGGCGCCAAAAGCAAAATGAGCTTCCGTCTGAAAAAAGGTGGAGAAGATATCGCAGCCTATTTGGCAAGCGTTTCACCTGCAGTGGAAGCAGCTGAAGGTGAAGAAGCCAAGACCGAAACATCCGACTAATTTCGACACACGACGGACTGGTGCCGGTGGATTGATGTAAATCAAACATCAAAAAGCACAAAGAGAATCAAAATGCCGCGACGGGGGACACCTGCTCGCGGCATTTTTACGCCCGACACCCAATTATCCGCAAGTTTCCGCATATTATCAGCATGAAACATGCCTCAAGTCCGCAACCTGATATTGATCTAGGTCAAATAGCGCCCTACAAGAGAGGCGGGACACACCACATAAGGCACGGCCTTTTGTGGACGATTAAAAAATATAACAGGGAGTATGTTCATGGCGGACGCAGCTATCCACGGCCATGATGGGCACGAGCGCAAAGGGTTCTTTACCCGTTGGTTCATGTCCACAAACCACAAAGACATCGGTATTCTATATCTTTTCGTCGCAGGTGCAGTCGGGTTTATCTCGGTTCTGTTCACCGTTTACATGCGGCTGGAGCTTATGGAACCCGGCGTGCAGTATATGTGCCTCGAGGGGGCGCGCTTCATTGCGGATTCGGCGGCTGAATGTACGCCGAACGGGCACCTGTGGAATGTGATGATCACGTATCACGGCGTATTGATGATGTTCTTTGTTGTTATTCCGGCGCTGTTTGGCGGTTTTGGCAACTATTTCATGCCACTGCACATCGGCGCGCCTGATATGGCGTTCCCACGGATGAACAACCTGTCATTTTGGATGTATGTTGCCGGTGTTTCACTGGGGGTTGCATCATTGCTAGCCCCGGGCGGTAATGGTCAATCTGGTTCCGGCGTTGGTTGGGTGCTTTACCCGCCGTTGTCGACCTCCGAGGCTGGCATTTCGATGGATCTGGCGATCTTTGCGGTTCACCTGTCTGGTGCCTCTTCGATCCTTGGGGCGATCAATATGATCACCACCTTCCTGAATATGCGCACACCAGGTATGACCCTTCACAAAGTGCCGCTGTTTGCATGGTCAATCTTTATCACCGCTTGGTTGATCCTTTTGTCACTGCCTGTTTTGGCCGGTGGTATCACCATGCTGCTGACGGATCGTAACTTTGGCACAACCTTCTTTGATCCTGCCGGTGGCGGGGACCCGATTCTGTATCAGCATATCCTGTGGTTCTTTGGTCACCCCGAAGTTTACATGATCATCCTGCCGGGCTTTGGCATCATCTCCCACGTTATCGCGACCTTCTCTCGCAAACCTGTGTTTGGCTATCTGCCAATGGTTTACGCGCTGGTGGCAATTGGTGTTCTGGGCTTCGTTGTTTGGGCGCACCATATGTATACCGTCGGGATGAGCCTATCGCAGCAAAGCTATTTCATGCTGGCGACCATGGTGATTGCGGTGCCCACGGGTATTAAGATCTTTAGTTGGATTGCAACCATGTGGGGCGGGTCTGTAACCTTTGAAACGCCGATGCTGTTTGCCATCGGGTTCTTGTTCCTGTTCACCATCGGCGGCGTGACCGGCGTTGTTCTGAGCCAACCTGGTTTGGACCGCGCCTATCATGACACCTACTATGTTGTGGCGCACTTCCATTACGTGATGTCGCTGGGGGCCGCGTTTGCGATCTTTGCCGGGGTCTATTTCTGGATCGGCAAAATGTCGGGCCGTCAATACCCTGAATGGGCAGGTAAACTGCATTTCTTGATGTTCTTTATCGGCACCAACCTGACGTTCTTCCCGCAGCACTTTTTGGGTCGCCAAGGCATGCCGCGCCGCTATATCGACTATCCCGAGGCATTCGCCTACTGGAACTACCTGTCGTCATGGGGTGCCTTCCTGTCCTTCGCATCATTCGTGTTCTTCATCGGCATCGTGTTCTACACATTGCTGGCGGGTAAGAAGGTGACGCAAGACAACTACTGGAACGAATATGCCGATACGCTGGAATGGACTTTGCCATCCCCGCCCCCCGAGCACACGTTCGAGATTCTTGCCAAGCAAGAAGAGTGGGACAAAGGGCACAACCATTAAAGGGCTGGCCCGTGCCATTTGAACGGCAGATATATCACGAAAAAGAGGCCTCGGAGCATTCCGGGGCCTCTTGCTTTGCCCATGCAACCGATGCACCGTTCTATCAACTCTCGCTTTGGCCCTACCGGTCGCTGTCACGCCGTGGCTTTGTTTGGTTCATTGGCCTCACAGCGGCCCTGATCAGCATCCCGCTGCTGGCCCTGCTTGGCAGTAAATACCTTTGGTTCATGCTGCCGTTTTTGGCTGCTGCCGTCGCGGCGGTCTGGTATTTCATCGAGCGCAGCTACAAGGACGGCACCGTTCTAGAAACCCTGACCATTTGGTCCGATCACATGCAGCTAACCCGCCAAAACCCGCGGGGAAAACCGCAGCATTGGCAGGCAAATCCCTATTGGGTTGATGTCAAAATGCACCCGAAATCCGGCCCTGTTGAAAACTATATTACCCTGCGGGGCAATGGTCGCGAGGTGGAGATCGGGGCATTTCTAAGTGCCGATGAGCGCAAAATATTACTGGCCGAGTTGCAGGGTGTGTTAGCGCGATTGCCAAAATAGGTTGGTATTTTCGTTCATTTAACGATCAGCGGTTTGGTATGCAGATTGTTTTTTCAACAATTGCAAACACCCTCGCATTCATCGTTCCTATGGGGTCGGCGTTTAAAACCGACATTGATTAAAACGTGCCCAATGCTCAAGCTTGGCGAAAATGGTGCACAAATCCTCATATGCGGTTCAGATAGCGGGTTTTGCACCTAGCCCAGCATATCCTTGACCATCGGGCCGACTTTGCCGAAATCCATCCGCCCCATGTATTTGGCCTTCAGCTCGCCCATAACCTTGCCCATATCGCGGATCGATTCGGCACCGACTTTGGCAATCGCGGATTTCACAGCCTCGGCAGTTTCATCCTCGTTCAATTGCTTTGGCAGAAATTCCTCGATCACCACAATCTCGGCGCGCTCCTTTTCCGCCAATTCCAGCCGCGCACCCTCTTCATAGGCGCGTGCGCTCTCATGGCGTTGCTTGACCATTTTCCCAAGAATACCAAGCACATCATCATCAGATACGCCCTCGTCGGCGGCATCGGTTCCACGCAGCGCGATGTCGCGATCCTTGATCGCTGCATTGATCAGACGCAACGTCGAAAGCCGATCAACCTCCTTATTGCGCATGGCGTCTTTCATCGCCTCCGTCAGTCGAATTCTCAAAGTCATCCGGTGTCCTCATCCCTTAGGTGCCGAAAAATATACAAGAGACCAGACTACCCCGACAGCGCGGCCATGACAACCACGTGCAATTATGTTAAGCCTTTGTTTTTATTGCGTAACCTAAAATTCCTTTCTCCTTGACCCGAAATGCGCGCCGCCTTAGGTTCCGGTAGATTTCAGCCAAGGAGTCGCGATATGTCCGCTGCCACCCACCAAACCGATCCTGCGAAACCAACCGCCTGCCTTGCTTTGGCGGATGGCACGTTGTTTTACGGAATGGGATTCGGCGCCACAGGGGATTGCGAAGCCGAGCTTTGCTTTAACACCGCCATGACTGGCTATCAGGAAATCATGACAGACCCCTCCTATGCGGGTCAAATCGTGACCTTTACCTTCCCGCATATCGGCAACACCGGCGTCACCCCCGAGGATGACGAAACAGGTGATCCCGTGGCCGAGGGCATCATCGTGAAATGGGACCCGACCGAGCCCTCGAACTGGCGTGCAACAGGTGATTTGCGCGATTGGATGGCCGCAAGGGGGCGCATTGGCATTGGCGGTTTGGACACCCGCCGTCTAACCCGTGCTATCCGTCAACAAGGTGCGCCGCATGTGGCGATATCCCATGATCCGGATGGCAATTTCGACATCGAGGCGCTGGTGGCAAAAGCCCGTGCGTTTCAGGGGCTTGAAGGGCTTGATCTGGCCAAAACCGTGACCTGCACGCAATCCTATACATGGGATGAAATGCGTTGGGCCTGGCCCGAGGGCTATACCAAACGCACCACAAAAGGTCACAAGGTTGTGGCGATTGATTTTGGCGCGAAACGCAATATTTTGCGCAGCCTTGCATCGGTCGGCTGCGATGTCATCGTGTTACCAGCAAGCGCGACCGCCGAAGAGGTTTTGGCCCACAATCCCGAGGGTGTTTTCCTTTCAAACGGGCCCGGTGATCCCGAGGCCACGGGCGTTTATGCGGTGCCGATGATCAAAGGGGTTTTGGCCGCCGACATTCCGGTGTTCGGCATTTGTCTGGGCCATCAGATGTTGGCGCTGGCGGTTGGTGCCGAAACCATCAAAATGAACCACGGCCACCACGGGGCCAACCACCCAGTCAAAGACAAGGAAACCGGCAAAGTCGAGATCACCTCGATGAACCACGGTTTCACTGTCGACGCCCAAACCCTGCCGGATGGTGTGATCGAAACCCATATTTCATTATTTGACGGATCGAACTGTGGCATCCGTCTGGTAGGGCGGCCTGTGTTTTCTGTGCAATACCACCCCGAAGCCAGCCCCGGCCCGCATGACAGCGCCTATCTGTTTGAGCGCTTCGTCACACTGATCGAGAAAAATGCGTAAAACGACCTGTTGTTAACCAGCTGTTAATGATGATTACCAAGGATGGGGCTATCCTTTTCCTTGTGTGATCGAACCTATGCAACCCTCAAAACAACATGTTGTCGTAACCTTCCCAACGCCACAGCCCGCCCTGCATCCAACACCGGCACCACGTCCGGCCGCAGTCAAGCGTCCGGCGCCCCCCCGCACGCCAATAGGCGAGATTTTGATGCAATCAGGGGCTTTGACACAAACCGATTTGCTAAAGGCCGTTGCCCTGCGCAACCGCGAAGAAACCCAAATCGGCAACATCCTGCTAAACCACGGAATGGTCACCGAGACCGAGCTATTCGGGGCTTTGTCTCAGCAATTTGGTGCCACGCTTGTGAATTTGCACGAGACCCCGCCAAACCCGAATCTGGCCAACATGGTTAATCTTGAGGTTTGTCTGGCTGAAAACATCATGCCTTGGCAGCATATTGGTGGCGCTTTGGTGATCGCCACCTCACGGCCTGACCGTTTTGAGGTGCTGCGCGCCCAATATCCAGCAGAACTTGGCTCGGCCCTCATGGTGATTGCCCCTGAATCTGACATTCAACATGCCTTGATCGAGACCAACCGCGACGCGTTGATAGAGCGCGCAGAAACCCGCACGCCCGAGCATGAAAGCTGCCGAAATTGGGATCCAAAGCGATTGCTGCGTTTAACATCGGCGGGGCTATTGACGCTTGCGGCCTGTATCTTATTGTCACCGATTGCCAGTTTCACAGCTTTATGTGCTGTGGCGGTCCTAACTCTGGTGATGAATATGGGCCTGAAACTTGCCACCTCGTACAGTCAGATTCAACCTTACTTGCGGCGCGCAACAACAACCGAGCCCGCCGTGCGCCCCACCGAGATGTTCCGTTTGCCGGTGGTGTCGATTATGGTGCCTTTGTTCAAGGAACGCGAGGTGGCCAGACACCTGATCCGCCGGTTGAAACGGTTAAACTACCCCAAAGAATTGCTGGATATCTGTCTGGTCGTAGAAGAAGACGACCCCACCACATGCGATACATTGGACCACACCATTTTGCCCAGATGGGTGCGCATTATCAAAGTGCCCAAAGGCAGTGTACGCACCAAGCCGCGGGCCATGAATTTCGCGCTGGATTTTTGTCGAGGGTCGATCATCGGGGTTTATGATGCCGAAGACGCGCCGCATCCTGACCAAATCCACCATATTGTGCGCCGGTTCCACGAACGAGGCCCACAAGTCGCATGTTTGCAAGGATTGCTGGATTTTTACAACCCACGCACCAACTGGTTATCGCGCTGCTTTACAGTCGAATACAACACATGGTTTCGAGTGTTTTTACCTGGGTTAGAGCGGCTGGGGTTTGCTGTGCCCTTGGGCGGCACCACATTGTTCTTTCGCCGCTTGGCGCTTGAAAAACTTGGCGGTTGGGATGCCCATAACGTCACCGAGGATGCCGATCTGGGCATCCGGTTGGCGCGGCACGGTTACCGCACCGAAATCGTACATACTGCCACCGAAGAAGAGGCCAACTGTCGGTTTGTGCCATGGGTTAAACAGCGCTCGCGTTGGTTAAAAGGGTTTGCAATCACATGGGCCGTCCACATGCGTTCGCCACTAAAATTGTTGCGAGAACTGGGTTTCAAGAAATTTCTTGGTGTGCAAATCCTATTTGTCGGAACCTTGTCGCAATTTTTGCTCGCGCCGTTGCTGTGGACATTCTGGTTGATCCCGCTTGGTGTGGGTCACCCTATGCAGAACGTAGTCGGTGTCGGCACATTGTTGACGCTTGGCATCGTTTTTCTTTTGTCAGAACTTGTTACCATTATGGTGGGCATGTTTGCCGTTTCCGATAAAAAGCACCGCTTTCTGGTGCCTTGGGTGCCAACCATGCATTTCTATTTTCCGATGGGAACGCTGGCCGCCTACAAAGCGATTTACGAATTGCTGACCCAACCGTTTTACTGGGACAAAACCACCCACGGTGTGTTCGAGCGCACCGAGCCGCCTATTTCGGATGATCCGGCACTATAAGCCGCTGGAAAACTCTGGCTGATCGGCATCAAGCTCAAGTCGTGTTTCAAACGCCTTTGAAATATGCTTTTTCAAGGCCGCATAAGCCGCGTCACCGTCCCCGTTTTCAATGGCAGTGACAATCGCGTCGTGTTCGTCCAGCGCCCCTTGGCTACGCCCCTCGACCGCCAGCGATGTGGTTGCCAGCAAGGCCATCGTGCGATGCACCAAGTCCAGTTGCTGCACCAAATAGCGATTGTGTGAGGCCAGATGGATTTGTTTATGAAACCGCCTATTGGCCAGTGCCAAGGCTTCGGGGTCTCCGATCAGTTTGCGATCTGCGCTAATCATCTTGCGCAGCACCCGGACTTCTTCGGGAACACCGTGTTGTGCAGCCAATCGCGCCGCCAACCCTTCCAGTTCAGCCCGCACCGCATAGAGTTCGGACAACTGGTTATGGTCCAGCGCACCCACGATCAGGCTGCGCCCATCGCGGATCAACAATGTCTGCGTTTCCAGCCGTTGCAAGGCTTCGCGGATCGGGGTGCGCGATACGCCAAACCTCTCGGCCAGTTCGGATTCGACCAGACGGTCACCGGGCTGGTAAACCCCGACATCAATCGCCTCAAGGATCAGCCCATAGGCGTCTTTGTTAGGGGTGCGAATCTCGTTCATCACGTGTCTCCGGTTGCGTTATCAACAACCTACGCCTGCCAGCCCCCCCCAATCAACCTGCAATCAAGTTGATCCTGGCCGCCTATCCCCCTAACTATGATTTATGATTGCAAAACAGTTCGCACATGTCCGCCATTGGGTCTTTGATCTGGACAACACGCTCTATCACCCCAGCGCCCGCCTTTTTGATCAAATCGAGGTGCGGATGACGCAATATGTGATGGATTCACTGGGGGTTGATCGGACCCGTGCTGATCATTTACGCCAACACTATTGGCATACCTATGGCACCACTTTGGCAGGGTTGATGCGCGAACATAACGTCGATCCGGCCCCTTACCTAACCCATGTGCATGAAATTTCGCTGGAGCATCTGGAACAGGACGCCCCATTGGCCGACGCAATCCGCAATCTGCCCGGACGCAAGATCGTCTACACCAACGGCTCGGCCCCTTATGGTGAACGGGTGCTTGCGGCGCGTGGGTTAACCGGGGTGTTTGACGCAGTTTACGGGGTAGAACACGCCGATTTCCATCCAAAACCCGAGCGCCGTGCCTTTGAGACGGTGTTCGAGGCGGACGGGATTGACACGAAAACCGGCGCAATGTTCGAGGATGACACCCGCAATCTGGCCGCTCCCCATGAGATGGGGATGCAGTGCGTGCACGTTGCGCCACTGGCCGCAAAGCCAGCGCCACATATTCATCACCACACCGATGATCTGTCAGGGTTTTTGCAAAAAATCCTGAACTAGCTGTTTAAAACACCTGATCAAGCGCCGCCGTCAGCCGCGCCACACTGGCATCAACATCATAGAGTTTGTCCAACCCGAACAGGCCCAGACGGAAGGATTTGTAATCCGGCCCCTCATCGCACATCAGCGGCACACCAGCGGCGATTTGCATGCCCAAGGCTGCGAATTTCTTGCCGGTTTGCACATCCGCATCCGTGGTATAGCTGACCACCACACCCGGCGCGCCAAACCCGTCGGCCGCCACCGATTTGATGCCGCGCTCTTTCAGCATGGCGCGCACGCGGTCGCCTTGCTCCCACTGGGCGTCACGCAATTTGTCAAAACCATAATCGCGGGTTTCAAACATGGTGTCGCGGAACGCCTTAAGCGCATCCGTCGGCATGGTCGCATGATAGGCATGACCGCCGTTGGTGTAGGCCTCCATGATGGTCAGCCATTTGCCCAGATCAACCGCAAAGCTGGTGGAAACTGTTTCCTTAACCCGCGCGTGTGCGGTGTCATTCATCATCACCAAACCCGCTGATGGTTGCGCGGACCAGCCTTTTTGCGGTGCGGAAATCAGCACGTCGACACCGACCTCCTTCATGTCGACCCAAGCACAGCCCGACGCGATGCAATCCAGCACGAACAAGCCGCCGTATTCATGCACCGCCGCGCTGAGCGCTTTCAGATAGTCGTCTGGCAAGATGATGCCGGACGCTGTTTCCACATGCGGGGCGAACACCACATCTGGCTGCTCTGCTTTGATTTTGGCCACCACATCGGCGATTGGCGCCGGCGCAAAAGGGGCGTCGACCGCGTTGCCGACACGGCGCGCCATCATCACGGTTTCGGAGGCCGGAATACTGCCCATCTCGAAAATCTGCGACCAGCGGAACGAAAAGAAGCCGTTGCGCACCACGAGGGTCTTTTTGCCGGTTGCAAATTGACGCGCCACCGCTTCCATCGCGTAGGTGCCACCGCCTGGAACCACCACCGCATGGTCGGCGTTGTAAACATCTTTGAGCGTGGTCGAAATATCGCGCATCACGCCTTGAAAGGCGGCCGACATATGGTTGAGCGAGCGATCCGTGAATACCACGGAAAATTCAAGCATTCCATCGGGATCGATATCGGGCAAAAGGGCTGACATGGGGTTTCCTTTGTAAATTGATCCCGCACAATCTGACGGTTTGCGCAGATTCATACAAGAGCAATCAGCCAAGCGGCCCTGATCTGCGTTCCTCGCTCAACAACACGTTGGCCTCCACATCCCCAACGCCAGGCAATGTCATGATCCGGCGGCGCAGCACACGTTCAAAATCGGAAATGTCCCGCGCCACCACCCGCAAGCGGTAGTCATACATGCCCAACACATGCTGCACGGTTTGGACCTCGGGAATGGCCGTGACGGCGCGCTCGAAATCATCCAGTGACACGCGGCCCTTGGTGGCCAGTTTGACCCCCAAAAACACTGTGACACCAAACCCGACAGCCTCGGCGTTTAACACCACGCGGCGGCCTTTGATCACACCCGCCTCATGCAGCCGCTTGATCCGCCGCCACGCCGCCGGTTGGCTAAGCCCAAAACGCCGCCCCAAGGCACCCGCGCTAATGGTCGCGTCCTTTGCAAGAGCACGCAGCAGGTTGCGGTCGATTTCATCCATATTCATAACGGTAATGCCTCGCCGGATTTGATGGTGGCGATCAGCATCAAGGCCTCGATGTCGGCGATATGCGGCAGGGTCAGAATGCGGGTGCGGTATAGCTCTTGATAATGCGCCATATCGCGGGCCAGCACATTTAGGCGCACATCAACACGGCCCAAAAAGGTCTGGATTTCGATCACCTCGGGCACCTCGCGCGCCGCCGTTAGAAATTCGTCAAAGGCGTTGCGTTGGGTTTTATCCAGAGTAAAGCGCAGCGACACCTCTACCTCATAGCCAAGCGCGCGCCAGTCGATCACCGCCTCTTGGCCGATCAACACCCCAGCTTCGCGCATTTTTTCCAACCGCCGCCAGCACACGGCCGCGGTTACGCCCGCGCGCCCAGCCAGATCAGCGGTGCTGAGATCCGGTTCGGCCTGCATGTTGCGCAGAATACGACGATCAACGTCATCAGGCATGACTTTTCTCTTATTATAGAATTAGGCGAATAGTTATTCACCTATATCTGCTACTTACTGCCATTTCAATTACTCCATACATCAAAATCTGTGTATCACAGTCGCAATTCAACTTTACAAAACAAAAGGACTGCCAACATGCGCGTATATTATGACCGCGATTGCGATGTTAACCTGATCAAAGACATGAAAGTGGCCATTCTGGGCTACGGCTCCCAAGGGCACGCCCACGCGCTAAACCTGCGCGATTCCGGCGCGAAAAACGTTGTTGTTGCCTTGCGTGAAGGTTCGGCCTCCGCCAAAAAAGCAGAAGGCGAAGGCCTGAAGGTTATGGGTATCGCCGAAGCTGCTGCTTGGTGTGACCTGATCATGTTCACAATGCCCGATGAATTGCAGGCTGACACTTACAACAAATACGTGCGCGACAACCTGCGCGATGGTGCGGCGATTGCATTTGCCCACGGTCTGAACGTGCATTTCGGTCTGATTGAGCCAAAGCCAGAATTCGACGTGATCATGATGGCCCCCAAAGGCCCGGGTCACACCGTGCGCGGCGAATACACCAAAGGTGGCGGCGTGCCGTGTCTGGTGGCCGTTGATCAAAACGCATCCGGCAAAGCGCTGGAAATTGGTCTGTCTTATTGCTCGGCCATC
>Ga0209345_10005447_pt1 | contig 11790 bp, 8 predicted proteins | sample Cruoilmetagenom7_FD_187294 | JGI IMG/M metagenome (GOLD analysis project Ga0209345, IMG submission 187294) | Oil polluted marine microbial communities from Coal Oil Point, Santa Barbara, California, USA - Sample 7 (SPAdes) (version 2) | ecosystem: Environmental > Aquatic > Marine > Oil seeps ...
CTTGCCACAGAACATTCGCGGGCTTGTGCGCATGGGCGAGCGGCGGTGGGATCTGGTGCTGAGCAGCGGCCAGCGGATCATGCTGCCCGAAACCGGGGCGGTGCGCGCGCTGGAGCGGGTGATGGTGCTGAACGCGGCACAGGACATGCTGGAACGGGATCTGGTGGCGGTCGATATGCGGATCGCCGCGCGCCCGACCATCCGGCTGAATGAAACCGCCATGGAAGAATGGTGGCGGATCACAAATATGACTTTAGGGGCGGACTGAACCGATGATCGAGCTCTATGAATCCCAGCGGGCGATGCGCCACATGCGCAAGGCGGCGATGCAACGCGGTGTGGTGGCGGTGTTGGATGTGGGCACCTCCAAGATTGCCTGTCTGGTGTTGCGGTTTGATGGCACCGAGCGGCTGAACGAGAGCGAGGGCGTTGGCGCTATGGCCGGGCAGGCCGGGTTCCGGGTGATCGGCGCGGCGACCACACGCTCGCGCGGGGTGCGCTTTGGCGAGATCGACGCGATGCAGGAAACCGAGCGCGCCATTCGCACCGCCGTGCAGGCGGCGCAGAAAATGGCCAATATCCGGGTTGACCACGTGATCGCCTGTTTCTCGGGCGCCGCGCCGCGCTCTTACGGTCTGGCCGGTCAGGTCGAGCTTGAGGGCCATACCGTCAGCGAACAGGATATCAGCCGCGTGCTCAGCGCCTGTGATGTGCCCGAATATGGCGAGGGCCGTGAGGTTTTGCATGCTCAGCCGGTCAATTTTGCGCTTGATCACCGCTCGGGTCTGATTGATCCGCGCGGACAGATGGGGCAGGTGCTCTCGACCGACATGCATATGCTTACCGTCGATGCCGCCGCGATCCAGAACCTGGCGCATTGCGTCAAGCGCTGTGATCTGGAACTGGCCGGTGTGGCCAGCTCTGCCTATGTGTCCGGTATCGCCTCGCTTGTCGAGGATGAACAGGAGTTGGGCGCGGCCTGTATCGACCTTGGTGGTGGATCTGCGGGCGTGTCGATCTTCATCAAGAAACACATGATCTATTCCGATAGTGTGCGGATGGGCGGCGATCACGTCACCAGCGACATTTCGATGGGCCTGTCGGTGCCTGCTGCCACTGCCGAACGGATCAAGACGTTCTATGGCGGGGTTGTGGCCACCGGCATGGATGACCGCGAGATGATCGAAATCGGCGGCGATACCGGCGATTGGGATCACGACCGGCGCACTGTAAGCCGCGCCGAGCTGATCGGGATCATGCGCCCACGGGTCGAGGAAATCCTCGAAGAGGTGCGCGCGCGCCTTGATGCGGCGGGGTTCGATCACCTGCCCAGCCAGCAGATCGTGCTGACCGGCGGCGGCAGTCAGATACCGGGGCTCGACGGGCTTGCCAGCAAAATTTTGGGCCAACAGGTACGCCTTGGTCGCCCGCTCCGGGTGCATGGGTTGCCGCAGGCCGCCACCGGCGCAGGATTTGCCAGCGCCGTAGGCATGTGCCTGTTCGCGGCGAATCCACAGGACGAGTGGTGGGACTTTGAAATTCCGGTTGACCGCTATCCGGCGCGCTCGCTCAGGCGGGCGGTCAAGTGGTTCAAGGACAACTGGTAACCGCAATATGTGGCGTTATCGGCGAAATATCGCGAATGAAGTGAGAAAATGACCATATTTGGTGTCTATTTTGTGTTTTTTAGGTGACCTTTGGGTTAACGCCCGGTAAGAATAATACTGAATAGGCGGAAAAACGGCTCGCGAATGCGGGCGCAACAGCAGGCGGACAGAGCAATGACATTGAACCTCACTATGCCCGGACATGACGACCTGAAGCCCCGGATCACCGTTTTCGGTGTTGGTGGGGCCGGTGGCAACGCGGTCAACAACATGATCGAAAAGCAACTCGACGGGGTTGATTTCGTGGTGGCAAATACCGATGCACAGGCCCTGAGCCAGAGCAATTCGGAAAGCCGCATCCAACTTGGTGTGAAAGTCACCGAAGGGTTGGGCGCCGGCGCGCGGGCCACTGTCGGTGCCGCAGCGGCGGAAGAGAGCATCGAACAGATCGTTGATCATTTGGCGGGCGCACATATGTGCTTTATCACCGCTGGCATGGGCGGTGGCACCGGCACCGGCGCGGCCCCGATCATCGCACAGGCGGCACGCGAACTTGGCGTTCTGACCGTCGGCGTTGTCACCAAGCCGTTCCAGTTCGAGGGCGCCAAGCGCATGCGTCAGGCGGAAGAAGGCGTTGAGGCGCTGCAAAAGATGGTCGACACGCTGATCATCATTCCCAACCAGAACCTGTTTCGTCTGGCCAATGAAAAAACCACCTTTACCGAGGCCTTCAGCATGGCCGACGACGTGCTTTATCAGGGCGTCAAGGGGGTGACCGATCTGATGGTGCGTCCGGGCCTCATCAACCTTGATTTCGCCGATGTGCGCGCCGTCATGGACGAGATGGGCAAGGCGATGATGGGCACCGGCGAGGACAGCGGCGAAGATCGCGCCATTCAGGCCGCCGAAAAGGCCATTGCCAACCCGCTTCTGGATGAAATCAGCCTGCGTGGCGCCAAGGGTGTTCTGATCAACATCACCGGCGGTCATGACCTGACGCTGTTTGAACTTGACGAAGCCGCCAACCGCATTCGTGAAGAAGTTGATGCCGATGCCAATATCATCGTCGGCTCCACGCTTGATCCGTCGATGGAAGGCGCGATGCGCGTCAGTGTTGTCGCCACCGGGATCGACGCCACCGAAAAGGCCGAGGATATGCCGGTGCCACGCCGCTCGCTGGCCCAGCCTCTGCGCCAGCCCGCAGCACCCGAAGTGACCGCACCGGTTGCCGAAGAGGCTGAAGAGGTCCCGGCACAGGTTGCCGCCACCTCGACTGAATCCGAGCCGCCGCTGTTCCGCGAGCTGGATGCGCAACGCGCCGCCGCCGAGGATCAGATGGAGGATATCTTTGAAGAGGAGAGCGCCGCAGACGACCTGCCGCCGCCCGCCTATAGCCCGCGTGTCGAAGAGTTCGCCCCTGCGGCCTATGCCGAGGAAGACGATCTCGACAGCTTTGTCGCCCCGCGCGCCCCCGCTGCCGGTACGCCGTCGCAAGAGGCCATGCAGCGTCTGCAAGCCGCCGTCAGTAAAGCGCCGACCCAGCCGCAGCAACGTCGCCCGCAACCCACCGCACCGCAGCAACAAACCGCCGCAGAAGATCGCCCGCGCTTTGGCATCAACTCGCTGATCAACCGGATGACGGGCCACAACGCCCCCGAAGCCGAGCGTCAGCCGCAACAAGCCGCGCGCCCTGTCCGTCAGCAGCCGCCGATGCAATCGGCGCAACCGCAACAGGCCCCGGCCCGCGCGCAGGACGAAGACGAACAGATCGAAATCCCGGCGTTCCTGCGGCGTCAAGCCAACTGATCCCCGGTGAAAATTGACTGGAAAGGGCCGCCCCCCGAGGGCGGCCTTTTTCTGTTTGAGGTCGCGCGTTGACGCCAAGAAACATGTTTGGGCGAAAAATCGCTCATGGTCCCGAGCGGCATGTTTCAATCAGTTACAAAGAGTGTGTTGAGCAAAAACGCCCATCCTCTTAATTGGGGTAAGATAGGGGTGACCGTATCTATGCCATCAGGGGGCAGAGACTGTTTTGCAGAGCACGATCACATATCCGGTGAGCTTTCAGGGCGTTGGGTTGCACTCGGGACGGCCCGCGCAATTGACGATTCGTCCGGCACCTGCGGGGGCGGGCATCACGTTTCGCCGTGTCGATATCCTTGATGCCCCAAATGAAATTCCTGCGCTCTGGCATCTGGTTGAACACTCGCCGCTTTGCACCCGTCTGGTCAGCGCCACCGGCCTGTCGATCATGACGGTCGAGCATGTGATGGCGGCGCTTGTCGGCTGTGGCGTCCACAATGCCTTGGTTGATGTCGATGGTCCCGAAGTCCCGATCCTCGACGGCAGTGCGGCGCCGTTCGTCCGTAGGATTTTGGCCAATGGCCTGCACCGGATGGCCGAGCCGGTCACCGCCCTGCGCATCTTGCGCCCCGTCGAGGTGAACCGCGGCGCCGCATGGGCCTGTCTGACGCCGCATGACAGCCTTCAGATCGAATTTGGCATCGAATTTGAAGATGCCGCGATTGGCGTTCAGAAAAAGACCCTGACCATGTCAAACGGCAGTTTCGTGCGTGAATTGTCCAACTGCCGGACGTTTTGCCGCAAGCGGGATGTGGATCAGATGCGCGCCAACGGGCTTGCGCTTGGCGGAACGCTTGAAAACGCCGTGGTGGTGGATGGCGACAAAGTGCTCAGCCCCGGCGGCCTGCGCCATGCCGATGAGGCCGTGCGCCATAAAATGCTGGATGCGCTTGGGGATCTTGGCCTAGCCGGGCGCCCGATTCTCGGCCATTATCAGGGGCTTCGCGCCGGTCACGCCCTGACCAATGAATTGTTGCGGGCTGTTTTCGCGGAGCGGGAGAATTACGATCTGATCGAATGCAACGCGCAGACCACCGCGCTTTTGCCGGGGGCAGGGGTGCATTGGGGGGAAATTCCGCAGGTTGCCTGAGATCATGGCGCAGAAATGTGCCAAAGGCGTTTTGCACCGGAAATTTCTGTGCTAGGACCAAGGCAACACGTGGGGGCTGCCCCGATTATCGTAATTTAAGGTGAGATCGCGCATGAATGTCGGCAAGTCTCGGGCCAAGCTGGTCGGTGCCCTTCTTGTGGTAGTCGCAGCCGCCGGTTGCTCAAACAAAGAGAGCGTTAAGCGTGGCACGGTCAATTACGAAAATTACACCGCGCAACAGATTTTTGAGCGTGGTGAGTATGATCTGGCGCAGCGCGATCCCGATCTCGCCGCCCAGAGCTTTGCCGAGGTCGAGCGGCTTTACCCCTATTCCGAGCTGGCCAAACGGTCGGTGATCATGCAGGCCTATTCCCATCATCAGGATAAGGACTATGAAAGCAGCCGCGCCGCCGCGCAGCGGTTTATTGATTTCTATCCGACCGATGAAGACGCCGCCTATGCGCAATATCTTCTGGCGCTAAGCTATTACGACCAGATTGACGAGGTCGGGCGCGATCAGGGGCTGACTTTTCAGGCGTTGCAAGCGCTGCGCGCCGTGATCGAACGCTATCCCGATAGCGAATATGCCTCTTCGGCGATTCTGAAATTCGATCTCGCCTTTGATCATCTGGCCGCGAAAGAGATGGAAATCGGCCGCTATTACCTGCGCCGCGATCATTTCTCGGCGGCGGTCAACCGGTTCCGGGTTGTGGTCGAGGATTTCCAGACCACCACCCATACCGCCGAGGCGCTCCATCGTCTGGTCGAGGCCTATCTTTCGCTTGGCCTGATTGATGAGGCACGCACCGCCGGCGCCATTCTGGGCCATAACTTCCGCGCGACCGAATGGTACGAGCAGAGCTATAAACTGCTGACCGGTCGCGGTCTGACGCTGGAAGCGGCGGGCGACAACTGGTTGCGGCAGGTCTACAGACAGATGATCCAGGGCCGGTGGCTGTAACCCGGAACTAGGGGGGCAGGGCAAGGTGCTCAGGGGTCTCGATATTCGCGACATGCTGATCATTGACCGGCTGGACCTTGTGTTTCAGCCAGGTCTTAACGTGCTGACCGGCGAGACCGGGGCGGGCAAATCCATCTTGCTGGATTCACTGGGCTTCGTGCTTGGCTGGCGTGGCCGCGCCGAACTGGTGCGCGCCGGGGCAGACCAGGGCGAGGTGGTCGCGACCTTCGACATCGCGCCAGACCACCCTGCACGCGGCGTTCTGCGCGAGGCGGGCCTGCCCGAGGAAGACGAGCTTATCCTGCGGCGCGTCAATGCCGCCGACGGGCGCAAGACGGCCTGGGTCAATGACCGGCGCTGTTCGGGCGAGGTGCTGCGGCGTCTGTCGGAAACTCTGGTTGAATTGCACGGCCAGCACGATGATCGCGGGCTTTTGAACCCCAAGGGCCATCGCGATCTGCTTGATACCTATGGCGATCTTGGTGGGCTGCGCGACGCGGTGCGCGCGGCCTGGCGCGATGTGGCGGCGCGGCGCAAGGCGCTTGCTGCGGCCGAAGAGGCCTTGCAAAAGGTGCGCGCGGAAGAGGATTTTCTGCGCCATGCGGTGGCTGAATTGGACAGGCTTGATCCGCAACCCGGCGAAGAGGCCGAGCTTGATACCCGCCGCCGCCTGATGCAATCGGGCGAGCGTATTCGCGAAGACATCACGCGCGCCGCTGAGGCGCTTGGCGTTGAGGGCGCCGAGGGGGCCGCCGCCAATGCGCTGCGTTGGCTCGAAGGGGTTGCCGAAAAGGCCGAGGGGCGCCTTGACGAGCCGATCACCGCGATTGGCCGCGTGCTTGTGGAGCTTGACGAGGCGGCCAGCGGCGTCAGCCGGTGTCTTGAGGCGCTTAGTTTCAATCCGCTGGACCTGGAAGAGGCCGAAGAGCGGCTGTTCGCGATCCGGGCGCTTGCGCGCAAGCATGACGTTCTGCCCGACGATCTGGGCGCGTTTGCTGAAGGGTTGCGCCGCCAGATTGCCGCGCTTGAGCAGGGCGATGCGGACCTCAAGGCGCTTGGCGCGGCGGTGATCGACGCCGAGGCCACCTATGCCACTGCCGCAGAGGCGCTGAGCGCGGCGCGCCAGACCGCCGCCGGCGCGCTTGATCGAGCCGTTACCGCAGAGCTGGCCCCGCTCAAGATGGAGCGGGCGGTGTTCGAGACCCGGCTGACCGCTGCCGAACCGGGGCCAAGCGGGCAGGACGAGGTGACGTTCAGCGTCGCCACCAACCCCGGCGCGCCCGCAGGGCCATTGGCCAAGATCGCCTCGGGCGGCGAGTTGAGCCGGTTTTTGCTGGCGCTCAAGGTCTGTCTGACCGGCACCGAAAGTGGCCTGACGCTTATTTTCGACGAGATTGATCGCGGTGTCGGCGGGGCTACGGCCGATGCGGTGGGCCGCAGGCTTGCGCAACTGGCGACGGGCGGTCAGGTGCTTGTGGTCACCCATTCGCCGCAGGTCGCGGCCAAGGCCGCACATCACTGGCGGGTGGAAAAGCGGGTCGAGAACGAGCAGACCCTGTCAACCGTGCGCCCGATGCAGGACGGCGACCGGGTCGATGAAATCGCACGCATGCTCTCGGGCGAGCACATCACCCCCGAGGCCCGCGCCGCCGCCGAGGCGTTGATGGGTGGCTGACAGGTAGCCTTAGATCGGCTTGTCGCCGATACCTTGAAGTGTCATTGCGCCCCCCCCCGCGAAGAATTCGCCAAATGTGGGCGCCTTTATCGGGTATGTTGCGCCGGTCCGTTGAAACCACCGAACATATCTGTTTTTTCGATCCAGCACGCATTGAAAATCTGAGATCAAAATCGGGCTACGGCTTTTGGCAATCAGTGATTGGCCGGGGTTGATAACCTTGGCACAATTCCCATATCGTTGTCTCGCGAGGACGACCTCCCCCATCGGGCACTATTCCGGGACGACCCGGCCATCAGATGGGAAAACACCATGCGAACACCCCGAGACCGTATTCGTCACGCAATCAGCTTTGAAATTATCGGCATCTTGCTTGTCGTGCCGCTCGGCTCCATGGGATTCGGGATGGAGTCGCAGGATATCGGCGTTGTCGCCGTCTTTGCGGCGACGATCGCAACGCTTTGGAACTACGTCTACAACCTGCTTTTTGACCGGGCTATGAGGCGTTGGAAAGGCAGTGTTCACAAGACGTTTACCGTGCGCATTTTACATGCAATGCTATTTGAGGGCGGCCTATTACTGGTAACGCTTCCCATGCTTGCTTTCTACCTGGGGATCGGGATCTGGCAGGCGTTTGTCATGGATGTGGCCTTCGTCCTGTTTTACCTGATTTATGCCTTCGGGTTTAACTGGGGGTATGATCGTGTCTTCCCCCTGCCTGAGGGAGCATAGCCATGAGTGTTATGCTGGGATCAGCACGGACGTGCACCGACGGCCAACCCCAGCCAACGAATCTGATCATCAACACATCCCCAAAAGGGTCTTGATCACCGGCCCGGCCCTTAGTTTCGCGGTGGCACCAGTTTGCCGGGGTTCATGATGTTGTCGGGATCAAGGGCGGCCTTGATTGCCCCCATCATCGCCCAACCCTGCCCATGTTCGCGCGCCATATAGCCAAGTTTGCCGATGCCGATGCCGTGTTCGCCGGTCGCGGTGCCGCCAAGCGCAAGCGCGCGCTCGACCATCCGGTCCGAGACCTGCTTGGCGCGCATGATCTCGTCGGGGGCAGTGTCATCGACCAGAAGGACGGCATGAAAATTGCCATCCCCCACATGGCCAAGGATCGGCCCCTGAACGCCCGAGCGGTCAAGGTCGGCGCGGGTCTCTTCGATCGCGCGGGCCAGTTTTGAAATCGGCACGCAGATATCGGTGACAATCGCTCGCGCGCCGGGGCGGGCGGCGAGAATGGCGTAATAGGCATTGTGGCGCATGGTCCAGAGCGCGCTTCGATCCTCGGGGCGGGTGGCCCAGTCAAAGCCCGAGCCGCCGTGATCACCGGCAATCTCGCCGAAACTCTCTGCCTGCTCCTTGACCGAGGCCTCCGTCCCGTGAAACTCCAGCAACAGGTGCGGCTTTTGCGCAAGGCTCATCCCGGCATAGGCGTTGACGGCGGCAACGCTCTCGATATCCATCAACTCGATCCGCGCCATCGGCACGCCGCATTGGATGGTGTCGATCACCGCCGCCACCGCATCGCCGAGGCTGTCGAACGCACAGACCGCCGCCGAAATTGCCTCAGGCGTGCCCTGAAGCCGCAGCGTCAGTTCGGTGATCAGCCCAAGCGTGCCCTCGGAGCCGACAAACAGCCCGGTCAGATCATAGCCGGACGAGGATTTGCGTGCGCGCGTGCCGGTGCGGATCACCTCGCCATTGGCGCTGACCACCTCAAGCGCCAGAACATTGTCGCGCATCGTGCCATAGCGCACCGCGGTGGTGCCGCTGGCGCGGGTCGCGGCCATGCCCCCGAGCGAGGCATTGGCGCCCGGATCGACCGGAAAGAAAAGCCCGGTGGCACGCAATTCCTCATTAAGGGCCTCGCGCGTCACCCCCGGTTGCACCGTCACGGTCATATCCTCGGCGGCGATGCCGAGGATGCGGTTCATCCGGCTGAAATCGACCACGATACCGCCAAGAAATGCCTGGGATTGCCCCTCAAGCGAGGTGCCGGTGCCCCAACCCACCACCGGACAGCGGTGGCGCGCACAGATTTCCACGATCTCGGCGACCTGAGCGGTATTTTCCGGGTAAACCACCGCATCCGGGGGCGAAAGCGAAAAATGTGACTCGCTTCGGCCGTGGATTTCCAGATCGGACTTGGACCGCGTTACCTGTTGGCCTAGAGAAGAGATAAGATTGTCGATTGCGTTCTGAATGCCCATGTTTGGTCTTTCATCGTGAGTGACGTCCTACCCTAAGCGAAGCCGCGCCATAGCGAAAGCGCGCCGGTCGGCACGGACGGAAGGTTGATGCAGAAGACTGAACGCTCATTCTGGCGACAGGCTTGCGATCCGATGGTGCAAGGCATCCGGCGGGGATGGCAGGTTTTGCGCGCGCGCGGACCAAGCCAGTTTCAATTCTGGCTGATTGCCCTGTTGATCGGGATCGCCGCAGGCTTTGCCGCCCTTTTGTTTCGCAAGGGCATCAACGCGCTTCAGGGGGTTCTTTACGGCTCATTCGATCCCACAAATCTGCATAGTTTTGCGCAAAACCTGCCGTGGTACTGGGTTTTGTTCCTGCCGATTGCGGGCGGACTGGCGGTTGGGCTGATCCTGCACCGCTTTACGCCCGACGGGCGGGTGCGCACGGTCTCGGATGTGATCGAGGGCGCGGCGATCTATGATGGCCGGGTCGAGCAGCGCGAAGGCGTGGCCTCGGTGTTTGCTTCGTTGATCACGCTTGGCTCTGGCGGCTCGTCGGGGCGCGAGGGGCCGGTGGTGCATATGGCGGGGCTGATTTCAAGCTGGGTCAGCGACAAGATCCACGCCGATGGCATCACCGGGCGCGATCTGCTGGGCTGTGCGGTGGCGGCGGCGGTCTCGGCCTCGTTCAACGCGCCGATTGCGGGCGCCCTGTTCGCGCTTGAGGTGGTCCTGCGGCATTTCGCGGTGCATGCCTTTGCGCCCATCGTGATCGCCAGCGTGGCCGGCACGGTGATCAACCGGCTGGAATTTGGCGATGTCACCGAATTTGCCCTGCCGGTCGCAAGCGCGCTTGAGTTCTACGTGGAATTGCCGGCCTTTCTGATCCTCGGGCTGGTCTGTGGCTTTGTCGCCGCCGCGCTGATGCGGGCGATCTTTCTGGCCGAAGATATTGCCAGCCATATTCAGTCCCGCACCGGCCTGCCCAGATGGCTGCGCCCGGCGGGGGCGGGGGCATTACTCGGGCTGATGGCGATCTGGTTCCCGCATATCATCGGCGTCGGATATGAGACCACATCGGCGGCCCTGACCGGCCAGCTTGTGCTGCACGAGGCGATGGTCTTTGCGGTGCTCAAGGTGGTTGCGGTCGCGATCACCATCGGCGGGCGGATGGGCGGCGGGGTGTTCTCGCCCTCGCTCATGGTCGGGGCGCTGACCGGGCTGGCGTTCGGGCTTGTGGCGACCTCGATCTTTCCAGATGTCTCGGGCTCGCACACGCTTTATGCTCTGGCGGGCATGGGGGCGGTGGCGGCGGCGGTGCTTGGCGCGCCGATCTCGACCACGCTGATCGTGTTCGAACTGACCGGGGACTGGCAGACCGGGCTTGCGGTAATGGTGGCGGTGTCGATGTCGACGGCGCTCGGATCACAGCTTGTGCGGCGCTCGTTCTTCCTCAATCAACTGACCCGGCGCGGGATACAGCTTGCAGCGGGGCCGCAGGCCTATCTTCTGGGGATGTTCACGGTGTCCAAGCTGATGCGGACGCAATCCGATCCGCGCCCGGCCTCGGAAGACGAATGCTGGACCCTGATCGAAAAAGGCGTCTATATTGACGCCAATGCCACGCTGGAGGCGGCCATGCCGGTGTTCGACCGCGCCCCGACGCCCTTCATCCCGGTGGTGGCACTTGCAGGCGAGGACAAGCCGCCAGAGTTGATGGGCGCGCTGTTTCATGTCGATGCCCTCAAGGCCTATAACCGCGCTTTGGCGGCGGTCTCCGAGGAAGAGCATAGTTAGCCAGGAACAAACCCGCTCCCGCCGCCGGGCGGTTATTATGCACAGGTGGCATGAGGGATGAGGCGTGGACGGCCCTATGCTGTCATTCATCGTGCAACACTGATGCTGTAACGCAGCCAACGGTATCGGTCGTTCACGCCGCATACAGTTTCAACTATTTTGAACTTGCACGTCCGGCTTCAACCTGACGTTTGTAGGTAACCACCGCAAATGCCCGCTCCGCGAGATGAAAGGTCCGCGCGTCGAGCGATTGCTCAACCCGCACCAATCGGCGTAAACGCCAACCGGGCTCCGGTCGCGGCTGGATGAAGGTTCAGTGGCAGGCCAGTGGGACCAAGGAGACAACGCCGGTCTTCGATACTTTTTTCAGGCGGCCGGGTCGATCAGCCTTGCGATTGCCCGCGAGTCGCAATACATAGCCCAAAGCGAACGAAAACTGTCGCGGGATGGAGCAGCCCGGTAGCTCGTCAGGCTCATAACCTGAAGGTCGTAGGTTCAAATCCTACTCCCGCAACCAATATTACCAAATAATACCAATGCATTAGCGCCCTCCGGGGCGCTTCTTGCGTTTGGGGTGCCCGAGCCGTGGAAGCGCTGTG
>Ga0209345_10005448_pt1 | contig 11788 bp, 27 predicted proteins | sample Cruoilmetagenom7_FD_187294 | JGI IMG/M metagenome (GOLD analysis project Ga0209345, IMG submission 187294) | Oil polluted marine microbial communities from Coal Oil Point, Santa Barbara, California, USA - Sample 7 (SPAdes) (version 2) | ecosystem: Environmental > Aquatic > Marine > Oil seeps ...
CATAATAACCAATATATAAAGATCCAATTATATAAAGAATAATTAGCGAGACTGACTCGCACCGTGGTCATTGTACCAATGACACACGGTACTTCACAAGTCTCGCATCAGAGCACTACTAGATCTTCCCCTTCTGCAAAAGAAACCTTATTATTCTTTATCTCAGCTATGGAGTGTAAGCTAGTGTTGGCGAAAAGATCCGTCCAGAGGACTATAAATTGTTTTAGGTCCGCCAGAAATTTCATAGCATCAGTACTTGCTTCAACTACGCCTCGGTGGACCAAGGTACTGTGAATGGTGTGTTTATAGACCTCTTTGAATGGCGGATGATCTTCCCATGTTGTGCCATATACTTCACATGTGAGTAAAGGTTCTTCCACGCCTTTGGTGGGGAAGTATTCGAAAGGAATAATAACATCGCAGTCTGTTTGTGTTATATCACATTGCCATGTACTTGGGGTTTTAAAGTACATGTTTCTCCATAGAGTGTTGCATGTTCTTTGTGGTATAAATGAAACGACTATGTCTATCATTTTTCTAATCTCCTATTAAAGATCTACTTGTTCACGGTTTATAAAAATTTGCCAGCTCTTTTAGAAATGTACCCACCTCTATACTCCATCTACAAGGCTTAACAATTCTCCATCTACAAGGCTTAACAATTCCTCCAGGAACTTACTAGCCTCTTTACAAGCTTCAAGTATACCTGCACATAGGTTTGTATTTTGGAAAATATACCCATTTGCGAGATGTTCTACTGTGATATCCATCGAGGGTACAAATTCTTTAAGATCTAGTACCGTGCTTATTTCACATCTCCATGTTTTATTGTCACCGTGAAAAGACACATTTATATGCATTTATTTAACCTCCTGTTAAACATTTATTTTTCTCTAGAAAGTTTGACAATTCTTCCAGGAATTTGCCAGCTTGTCAAGATTAGTTGTTGTGGTTACTTCGTATTTCCAGTTATTATGGTCGTCACTGAAAGATACGTATGTAGACATTTTTCTAACCTTCTATTACATGGTGGATACCTACAAAAATGATCCAAAAATATACGTCCTTCTGGATACAATCTTCCCCTGTGGATGAATGCTCTCAATTGATCTGAAAGTATTTCTACATCTGCATCGGCATGTTCTATATCTTGGTACGATATTTGACTTTCAAGGAAGAGTATATCTCCCTCCCAGTGTTCGGTGGTAAGTATTGAAGATGTAAAATCGTGAAGATCTGGATCGTTTGCGTCTACACGAGATATTTTACATTGCCATGCTATATCACCATGGTTTCCATTGTTGAAAGATATTTCTACAAGCATTGGATTGTTCTCCTTTTATATTTGAACTAAAAACCTTTTTTTATTTATTGCGCGGCAGGCATTGATATAGGTGGTTAATTTGTCAACAAATTCTCTTGCTTCTTTTATAGCTTTTTCTATACCTTTCACCGGTTTACTTTCGAAGATGATTACATTATCTTCTGACTCTGTAAATTCTGACATTTTATACGATAAATTATTGTGCATATAAAAACTTCCAAACTTAATGGGTAATTCATCGTTAGTTTTCACCTCACATACCCATGCTATTGTAGTATCTTCTACTGGTTGAAATGTAACTTCTATATCAAACATTATATCTCCTTTTACTTATACTCTTTTTTAACTACTTTTATATCTCTAAATTGTAGTCTTCTTCTTCTTGTTTCTCATTTTTCATAGCTTCTTTTTTTCTTTGAGCCCTGTCATATCTAAGCAGTTGTATTACCATTATTATTCCGACAAGTGAAGAAATTATTGTTATTGATCCTAATATAATCCCTATTAATATAAGAGTTGTTATAAGCATGACACCTTCTCTGATAAATTAGTGTGTGAGTTTTATATGTTTTATGATCCCCGGAGTAGAAAAACATAAGTAAAAAAATTCTGTTTAAGATCAAAAATTTTCTGTTTATAGTAAAAAGGTTCGGGAGAACCCCCACAATAGGAGTAATGGGAGTTCTCCCTGTAGCAACTAGAACGGATTGATGGGATCCGCTCCTGTTCCGGCGGAACTTGCTATCGATGTTTCATTCTGTTGTAACAAACTTTGAAGTAAAGCCAATGTTGCAGGATTCTGTGCAGGAGGTGTCACTACTTCTGGTTTACTATTTGCAAGTAGCGCTGCTGCAAGTGCTGTCGCATTTGGTTGAGCCTCTGCAACTGGATTGGTTGCGGGGTGGCCGGTTGAAGGTACTGCTTGTGTATTTCCGTTGATGATGGCCTGTAATTGGGTCAACAGGTCGGAGTTTGCATTTACACCTGTTGGCACACTTTTCTCCCATACTGTTGCGAATCCATAGGTGGGACCGCCAGCATAGTCTTGTATCTTTCCGCGTTCAGTGATTACACCAGGCATGCCGTAGTCTTGAGGAAGTAGCCCTTTTGCTTTGCTGTCGGCAATCCATTTCTGTGAGTCAGCCAGCAGCTCTATGGAGTCAACAAGGGTCGTAGCTTCGTAGTATGTTTCTGCACTTCCGTCAGGCCTGATCTTACCTGTTTCTTTCCGTGTGGTGGTCTGCCTTCCATGTATGGCAACTTGTTTTCCGGTATGTAAATACCAGCAGGCCAGGTCCGCTGTTTTTCCGAATGCCGTACAGTTGTGTGCCGATGAGCGATCCTCACCTTTTGCGTTCTTACCATCGTTTGTTATTACGGTGAACTTGGCACATCTCTTTTCCATATTCCCATTGGTAAAGAAGTACGGTGTCCTTGCTGTGTGTCCAATAAAGTCTATCTTTGCTTGCATAATTGAATCTCCTTTTCTAAAGTGTTGACGGTTTATATTTTATTTTGTTAGTGGTTTATATTTGATTTATTCTTTTTATGTCTTCCTCACTGTATGCATTCAAATGTTCTGTTTGAGCCGGGTCACTAGTGGTTATGATGAACTCTTTTCTGTCGAGTTCATCTTTCAGTACTGTGAATTGAAACGGGAATTCAATCCATTCTGTTCCTGTGGGGTTTTCGTCACATTTATTACATTTATAGCCGTAGTTTGCGAATTCTCCATCCCATGCGGCCATTAAACCATTTACGGTGAATGCGGCAGGGCCTTTGAATAAGAACAAGTGGTCTTCTCTGAATTGTTTACTCTTTTCTTCGTCTATGGAATATAAAAATGTGAATACTCCGTCTTTTAGGGACGAGACTACGTTTATGCCCCACGGGGTTTCAGATGTGACTACTGACCCCTCTTTGAATTCGGGAGCATTGGTGAGCACTTGTACTGCGTTGATTAGTGTTTTTCTTAATACTATGTCTGTTATTTCATTCACTTTATTTTTCCTCCTTTTTTATCTGTCTAATGGTTGGTGGATTATTACAATAGTTTATTGTATAGAAGACAGTGTCTCCTACTTGAGCATTAGCGTTTATTGAGGTTTTGATAGTTCCTCCATTTCTAAGGAGGATTTCTATTTCGTTGCCTATTTTATCGACGACTATTCCTGAGTTATCAGTAATAAGTGCCATCGTCTATTCCCTCGGGTTCTCCTGTTGCGTTCATTGCGCTTTCCACATGCGATACTATTTCATGTGGGTTTATAGATGGTACTGTTATTGGTTTACTTTTAGGTGCTTGTGTATCTGATTGTACCCATGTACCATCTTGGACTCTACCAATAAATTCGTTTGTTGCATCATTTATGACCCAGCAGATTTTACTGCCTTTCCGGGCCATTGCTGCATACTTGGACAGCATGCCAGATGCGTTTCGTTTGTGGGGATTTTGTGCTATTATCTTTAGGTGCACCAAGGTTTCGTATCCACAATCTAGAGTTAGTTCCATTGCTGGGACGGTTCCTTTTACGTACGATTTTGCGAATCCTTTTACTATCCACGGTCCCCATACAGGGTCCACAAAGGCGCCAGTTTTTATATTTAGATAATTATTTTCGAATGTGTCTGATGGTAGTAATATATTCGCTATATGTTCCAGCATCGATATCTTCTGTTTAGCGGTCATTGGTGGCATTATAACCTCCTTAAAATATAATTTTTCGTTCATATTCTTCCCAGCCCTCGTTTTCTTTTTCTATACGGGAGTTGATATTTTTTAATCGCTTAGATGCGATTTCGAGTTGATTTATTAGGTGTTCTATTTCGTTTTCTGGATAACAATCACCGAGTTTGTAATGGTGTGCACTATATGCATCTTCGTGCCCTTTTCCTCTTGACAAAAGGGTTATCTGTGTTTGAGTTGTATCTGAGTATACGTGTGGTATGTCATCAAGATATGCTTGAGGTAGATTATCATATTGTAAGAGGGTAAATTGTAACAATTTGTAGTGCTTTACCCCTTTTACGACTGTTCCTTTTATATGCAGTGTAGTTTTCATTTTAGTTTCTCCATTATTCACATACTAGATGTATACAGAGGTATAACAAAGCGAAAATAGCTATTGCCTCTCCGAGTATGATGAACCGATAGATTTTTTCCATTTCATATCTCCCATTTAAGTACCACTTTTTTTATTTCGGTAAGAGCCGCTTACTAGTAGTAGACTAGTAGTTTGACTCAATGTATTGTTGTATTATTGAGCCATGACAAGCTAGAGGCCAGCACCAGCATAGCAGAACAATTGGTCGTTGTTGTGCTTTGTGCCCTAAGTTATCGACGTAGTTTTGGAAGTTTTTGTCTGTATGTAGGCGTTTGTGGAAGTAGTTGTTATAGTCTGTTATTGCTTGTGTTCTCATTTTGCGAGAAGGGTTGCCTAGCATACTCGGGCGGCCAATGTATACTCCTTCTGTTTTGGCCTTTTTATTACACGCATTTTTATTGTACGTTTTTAAATTTCTTACTATTACTTTTGGAAGAGTATCGAACGAAACAACATAGTCTGGTTGTAACCCACCAAAACGATCTCCATGTAGGAAGGTACTATTACATGAGCATGTGGTAAACTCATTTGAGTCTTCTAGTATTTCATCACACAGTAGACATATTACTTTCATTATGCAGATCCTCCTGTGTGGTTGGTTAGGACGTCGTTAAGGAAGGAGGACCGCTGAGTAATGGTGTCCAGTTGTTCTTTTCGTAGCTTATTCATGTTGTCTCTTAATTGTTCATCATTAACGAGATGACGGTCTATCAAGCCTTCTTCTCCATCTTCTATGGCAATTCTGGAAATCAGATAGGTCCTGATCCGTTGTGTGTCGGTGTAGTCATGGGTGTATAAGTGTTTTTTGGTGAATTCTATTATATCATTATCGGAGGTTTGTGCAATTTTCATAATCAATACGGCCTTTATTGTAACCATGGTGCTATACATGATTGTGCAGGCCTTTTCGAGGTTGTTTTCCAGGATGTATTCTGCTATGGTAACGTTTGCTTTTTTTATTTTTCCCTGCATTGGTATTTGTTTATCTTTGATTTTTGTACTCATTGTGCTGTCCTCCTTTATATTTGGATGGTTTTTTTAAAGGTTAGAGTCTCATTGATATGTAATTTGGTTTTTTTATTGTGTTGTCAGGTACTGTTGGTTTTATACTTTTAGGTGCACGTTTTGGGTAAATTGTGGCTGCGATATATATAGGTATAGGTCTTCTTCTTAAGTCATTTTTGTGTATCATAAAGAATATTATCATGGAGCATCTCCTTTTGGTACTCTGTTCTTAAGGACATCAATAGTTTACCGAGATTATTGTATCCTATACCCTTACATACACCCCAGAATTGGTCTCTCCATGTATTACCTTCAATCAACTCTCTGTTTAATGTTTCTATCAACTTGAGTTTTACATCGGGGTGTTGATCAAATTTTAGTTTTAATATGGCTTCCATTATAGGGATGCGTATATCGTCAAAGTTGGGTATTCTTGTGATATTGTTTCCAATTCTTTTTGCTTGTCCAGGAGTGTTTGCTATTCTTATTCTCTCTCTATCCACATCGTGTAGTGCTTTTGATGCTTGGTAGAGATGCTCTACCGTTGTGTACATTTTATCATTGATCTTTATTATTGTCGGGTAGAAGTTTGATAAGAAGTAATATTTACCCCTGAATTGCTTTATTGGGTTATTCATATACTGGCAGCGCTATCATGAGGTTTGTTGTGTAAATATCATGTATAAACAGGTTTTTTTGTTGATGTTCAATTGCTTGGTTAATCATGTGTTTTGATCCTCTGCTTTTGCCGTCCCATATTGAGATCAGGGCGTCTCTGTCGGATAACATTTTTAACATTTCTGTGTTTCTTATCATGCCTGCTCTTTTTCCGTACTTGTTCCAGTCAGGCAATACTTGTTTTATTGTGATGTTATGTTCTTTTGCCCATAGTTCAGCACACCTGTCTACACCTTTTGCTCCACCGGAGATTAATATATGGGGTTTGAGTTTATAGACTGCCAAGGTGTTGTCTAGTATCATTTTTACATATTCTGGATTTGTTATAATTCTTGACCCTGATACCAATAGTTGTATTGGAAGTTTATCAGTTAGATTTCGTAGCGTACTACCAAGTGATTCGACATTTTCGTCTGTGTATCTGATAGGTGTGTTTATCATTTACTTCTCCTCTTTTTTTTCTACATCGAGATTGAAGTAATCTTTTGCGGATAGAAAGAAGTGTCCTTCTATCTCTTTTGTGTAGGTCGTTACTCCTACTTTTCGTAGATCATTTAGGTTGGCTACCATATTGTTTTGATAGGCCAATATCTGTAACTTAGCCCACTGTTGGTGGTGTACTTTACTCTGTACTGATAGTATTGTGGACAATGTGTGTCCAGCCCATCCCATATCTTTAATACTTGGGAGTGGTCGGTCGTACGCGTGTACTTTCTTGTACGCATATTCATTGGCTTTTAATTCCCCTTTTTGTGGGTCCACTTCGTACTCAGCCATGTTTTCTGCGTGGTGAATTTCATGGTATAAGGTCCACAGCATAACGAACCATGTCGCTGGTAGTGTATACATCCCTGCCCATGAGAGGGACTTTTCTATGCATTTTTTAGGGTCGATTACTATTGCTTGTTTATTCGGCAGAAATACGCCAGGAGTGCTACCTGTAAATTTATTATCGTTTTCGAACATTAATGTTTCTACTGATGGGTGTTTGTGTGCGATATTGACTAATTGTGGTATTGGTGGACTTAACGCGATGATTCTCATTTTGCTTTCTCCTTTTTCTATCGGTGTGAGCCGGATACTAGTAGTGTCTAGTAGTCGGTGTTGTTTACTATTGTTACGTTGTCGGGGAATAATAGTTCTATTACTGGTTTTACCTCTGTTCTCCAATTGAGGCCTCCGTTACCACATCCAGGGCGGGTCATGAAGTAGTCTGGAAAGGATAGTTGTTTCAATAGAGTATATAATTCTATCGACGATTGGAGTATTAAGTCTATGTCTGACTTATCCCTCCAATGATTCTTTGTTGGAAAAGATACTATGTCATATGCTTTGACATATAGTAGTTTGTTACCGTGTATAGCCACCGCATCTCCTAGTAATTTAGGGAGGTTTGGGTATAGTTGTGCTGCTTGTAGCGCTATACCTTTACCCATGACCAACTCTCCGTTGCTCTTGATAACTCCGTTGGTAGTTACACCTATGAGTCCGTGATGGTCCCATAGATCACCTTTTATTTCTCTCATGTGTATTCTCCTTTCATGTACTCTGTGTGAGCTGTGTTCTAGTAGTAGTAGTAGTCAGTATCTTTTTTGTAATGGTCATCTACTATGTTCATTGTTTTATACCTCCTTATGGGTTGTTTGTTTATATAGGAAGAGCCGTGTTCTAGTGGTTAACTGGTGGTTTCTAGTAGTTTGATATTTATTTGTTAGAATTCGTTTCTTTGATTGTTAAATGTTGGATGGTGGATATTGTTATGTGGGGTGCACATCGATCCCGGGTTCTAGTGGTTGGTTGTGTTCTTCTAGTCGTCAGAGAAGAGACGGAGATGACCTCCTTACATGAACGGGTCATTGCCAACGTCTATTGGAGGAACTTCTTCTGGTGGTGTTTCAGCGGTACTTATTGCTTGGCCCGATAATATCAACATCAACGAATTAATTTGCTCTTCAGGGATACCAGGGAACAGTACTTTAATGGCTTCTTTCCTTGCCATTATTACGTTCTTTGTGTCGGTAGAGGTGGTCTCAGTTAGAAGAGACACGTTGTGTTCTATGACATTATAGTTTGTGTCCAGGAATTCCAGTGTGTCCCCTTCCTTTGGCTTAAGGTCGAGGCGCTGCTCCAACCCTATGCTCTTATCCCCTTTTACAAACACTTTGAATTCGATATTACTTGTTTTTACCATTACCATTTTACCTTTGGTGATGTATCGGTGCATAGGGTGTTCTATATTTCCTTTGTTGAAGAAGGCCACGTGTATTATCGGGTCCATAGCCTCACCCTTATCGATTCGGGATTTCTTTGTAGGGTTGATGCCGTTAGGGTAGTCGGGGTACAATCGAAACCTCGACATGGTGTAGTCGCCTGCCTCACTGTACCATGTGTCGGCATCATTTCCGACGCGTCCAATGATTGTTATTGTTTCGGTTCCTAACAGTTTGTTTAATTTTCTTACATCATTTTTGTTGGTGATCATGGTATACCTCCTTTTTTGGTCTATGCGCATTTTTATCTGCGCGTTTCTTGTCATCCACTGTCTGCAGTTTCGGACGACTATTTTTATTATTTTACAAGTTTATATTCTCCATACCGTCTAAGTACATCAATCATTTTATATTCACCTCCTTTCTGATTGATGAGGTAATTATATGAATCTCAATAGCCATACTAAGTTTAGACCAGTATTTAGTACTTTTTGTATGCGTTCTTGTAACTTCTCACAATAGGCCTCAAACATTAACTTATTACTTGGGCCTTCGAGCCATAGAGAGGTTTTCAGGGTGTAGCCATCCAAATTTTTAGGCCTTTTTATTAGCTTATCTATGCGGGCGTGGTTTATCATATTTCTTTTTCTGTAGCCAACGGATAGTATCACTGTGCTATTACTTATTTCTCCCTGTGGGGTTGTATCGTCTCGCAGCAAGCAAATCTTAATGGATTCTCCATCTTCAACAAGTTCCCATTTTTCGTATTGCATGTTATATGTCTCCTTTGTGGTATAGCGGACCCGAAGGCCCGCCATACATATAGAGTTAATGGGCGGTGTTGTGTGTCGAAGCCAGCTGGCATAGGCTTGTCTTGTACTCGTTTATACCGGCACCATCAATTATGGCTTTGTGGCCATGAATGGTGAGTACTTCGATTATGTCCTTGCCCAATTTGTTGGACAACATGACACTTCGTCTTATAAATGTCGCTTCGACCTCTACAGATGCCATCGGGCTTAATAGAGTTACCACTTTATCACCTTTGCTCAAATCAATGTACAACATGTTATTTTCCTCCTTGTTCAATTAAAGGTTGGTGTGAAAGATAGGTTATAGTCAACAAATGTCATATTGGATATCACCTCCTTTATAGAGAACTTTATTACTCAAGTATGTTATCAATTGTCTTGTTTGCACTTCCTGCTTTCGAGAGACTGTCTGCACGGTCATTAAACGCATGTCCACTGTGACCTTTCACTTTAATGACTTTAATTTCCGAGCATCTCGTTGCCGCTTTTATCATTTGGGCTGCCAACGTTTTGTTTAACTTGGCTTTCCAATCTTTGGTCAACAGCCCTTCGACCAATTGTGAATCAGTGTAGATGGTTAACCGCGTTTGCGCGGGGGCCTTGAGGGCATGGACACCCTCTATTACTGCCCTCATTTCTGCTTGATTGTTGGTTGCTTCTCCAATAGGTTTGCTTATTTCCCTTACACGACCGTTACACATTAGAACAACCCCAACACCTGATGGCCCAGGGTTTCCTCTTGATGACCCATCTACGTACATATCAACTTTAAACATATTTTCTTCTCCTTCGAAGATTAATGGAAAGAGGTATCTAGACACAAGCGACTCCTTCCCTTTGTCTAAGCATATGTGTTTATGCAGTTGTTTACCATAGGTACTGCTATTTTCGTTTTTTTCTAGGAGAACCATAAATCGTTGTATGGCCTCCATTTTACTCATGTTTTTAATTTTCATTAATGGTCCCTTTTACTTGTCAAAGTTAACATAGAACTTCTTGGGTGAGATGATGTCAGACACGTCAATTTCTTTTGGTATACCCAAGAATGCTGCCATATGGTCGTACCCCATTACTTCAGAGAATTCTATGAAGATGCAGCCTCTAGCTACTAATGCAGCTGCAACGTCTTCCATTTCATCCTCCGTGTAGTCACAGGGCATGAGTTCAACCGTCTGGATTGTTTCGTGCAGTAATTCTGTGATAACTTCTCTCATTTTCAGTATTAGTTGGATGTACTTAGCATCGGGTGTTGATGTATTGATTACTTTATTGGGGCCAATGTTAAGTCTAACCTGTCTAGCGCGTATTTGTGCTGAAATTTCTGCTTTTGTGTTTTCTGTCATCTTCTTTCTCCTTTATTGTGCCCCCCGAAGGGGGCGGTTGACGGTTATATTTTCTTAATTTGGTAAGTTACTGGGGCGTATGTGTGTTTCGTGTCATACATTTTGTCAAAACACAATTCACACATTCCGGAAAGTCTGTACTCTTCGGCACCGGCTTCTGAATAGCATATAGCCAAAGCTGGTTTTTTACAGTCGATGCAAACTCCTTTTTCATGTGCTTCCGTCTTAGTCATTCCAAAAATAGATTTTGCGATTTGCTCTTCGTATTCTTCTAGGCCCGTCATTACTCCCTCTTTATAAAGGCCCCCCGAAGGGGGCTGTTAGTAACAATTTCCACATTTAAAGAGCAGCTTTGAAAGAGCTAGATTACGCCTTTCTTTCGAACGTCAAGTATATAATATTGTATACACTTTTACAAGCCGAATCCGTACACTGTATATTTCCATCTGCCCTAACATTCCATTCGTATGCGCCACAGTTCGGGCATACAAAGACACCGCCAACTACTTCTGGATACACTTTTGTTGTCATTTTACTTTACCTCCATCGTTAAGGGTTAACGTAATGGGTTTTAGCCACAGTATCATCTTATGGCACCTCCTTAAACACACCTTTGCACTTATTAATAAAGCGCATTATTATTGACTTCTTTTTCGGCACTGTTGGTATGTGTATGCGTTTTTGTACTACTGTATCATTATAGTACAAAGTAAGCACATGCTTTTTGTTAGACATTAGCAGCAGTAATGGACATTATAAGTTGTTTACGTTTTATGTCCTTCACCCTTTTTATTATTACCCTATTGGTTTTCTTTACTACATCACCACATTTCTGGCAGTAAGAGTGGGAAATGCCTTCTCCATCTACTTCTTTTATTACTTCCTTACATTCCATACATATTACCTTCATGTTCTTACCTCCTTCTAATGCACCCCGAAGGGCGCGTTTACGGTTTAGCGGGTATGTAACATCAATACCTGCATAACGACTTCTTTCGGACCGACAAAGTGAACGTGATTTTCATCCACTCCGACATACTTACACCCAGCTTCCAATAGGGCGTGTCTAACTTCTTTTGTTTGTAATGGATTGTTTATTTTAATACTTACCTTCATGATTCTTACCTCCTTTAATTAAATGTTATTCAAACCCCTCTGTATTATTAAAAGGATAAACCAAAGGGGGGCTATATTAAATTTATTTATATGTTTACCCTCTATACATACATAGGGACCCTGTTACAAAAATTATTTTGATGTTTGGTTATGACCATGGTAGATAATAATATAATAATAAAAAAACTTAATTCTT
>Ga0209345_10005450_pt1 | contig 11785 bp, 9 predicted proteins | sample Cruoilmetagenom7_FD_187294 | JGI IMG/M metagenome (GOLD analysis project Ga0209345, IMG submission 187294) | Oil polluted marine microbial communities from Coal Oil Point, Santa Barbara, California, USA - Sample 7 (SPAdes) (version 2) | ecosystem: Environmental > Aquatic > Marine > Oil seeps ...
TTCCGATCTATGAGGTCGAACTGCTAACCACAGGGCAAAAGGCGCGGCTGTTGTTTGGCGACGTGCTGCCCATGCTTTCGGTCATGGTGCTGATCGTTATCGGCATGGTGGCCGGGCTGATCACCCCGTCGGAGGCTGCTGCCTTTGGCGCTTTGGGTGTGCTGATCCTCGCCGTGTTGTTCCGCTGCCTGACGTGGGAAGCGATGAAGAAATCCGTGATAGGCGCGCTGCGGGTGACCTTGATGGCCTACCTCATCGTTTTCGGCTCCGCGACCTTCAGTCAGCTGTTGGCCTTCTCGGGCGCCTCAAGCGGGCTGATCCGCTGGGCGACATCCTTTGATCTTGCGCCGATCGCGATGCTCTTGGTGATGTTCGGTGTGTTGCTGTTGCTGGGCATGTTTATGGAGCAAATTTCCATGATGCTGCTGACAGTGCCGATCTTTTTCCCGCTGGCTGCGTCGCTGGGTTTTGATCCGATCTGGTTTGGTCTGATCATCCTTCTCGCCCTAGAGATCAGTTTTACCACACCGCCCTTTGGACTGCTCTTATTCGTCATGAAGGGCGTTGCCCCCAAAGGCACCACAATGCGCGAGATTTACCTTTCGGCCTTTCCCTATATGGGCTGTGCGATGGTGCTTGTGGTGCTCCTCATCATCTTCCCTGAGCTGGCGTTGTGGCTGACCCGCATGTAATCCAGCATCGCAATTGGATTTGCCTAAGAAGGTCACACTGAGGCGGCAACTGTTTGGGTGCGCCTCAGTGATACAGAAAACACTCGCAAGAAGAGGTGGTGGCGTAGCGACCATACCATTAGTAGATGTTACCACAATTGGCTCCGCCGCCTGTGTAATGGAGCCGCTTCGCTTGAACTGAATGCTGCCGTTCGGCGAATGCGCAGCAAAGTTCCGGTTCGAGCCCGATGTAACCAATGCTGCGCGGTGCACGAAGGTCTGCTACGACACTCGGCACATTAAAATGCTCGACCTGAAAATACGACACTCGGCATACGCAACTTGTAAACTCCATCCAAGAGATACGGTGCAGTCACCTCATCGATTTCATTTCGAATTGTGTTCTGCACATCGAGTTCTTGACGTTCCAAAATAAGAGGCACGCGAACACCGAATTTCATGAAGAAGTCAAAAAAGCTGGGACCCGGAGCATACAGAACGTTCTCGACAATCTCCGCTTTAATGTCAGTGAACCCGGTGCGTCTCATCATTTCAGAAACGGCGGCCTCATCGGACAAAAGATATGCATTTGGTGCAGGGTCCGCACGCGACATATCTGCTTGCCGTCCCAAAACGTCGAACAACAGCCGGTAGAGTTCCGAACGGTCAGGTCCGAGCCATTGGCTAAACACAAATCTCCCATTCGGCTTGAGAACACGGCGGGCCTCGGACATCGCCTGTTCCGGGTCAGCTACATGAAACAGAACGATATTGCTCAGGACAGCGTCAAACGTTTCGTCCGATGCAGGCAAATCTTCAACGTCAGCGACAGAAAAATTGATGTTGGGAAACTTAGCTTTTGCTTGCGCAACCATTCCTTCCGAAAAATCGATGCCTTCGGCGTCAGCGCCAAGAAGTTTGGCGTTAGCTGCGACAAACCCTGGGCCGCAGCCTGCGTCCAACACCTTTGCGCCAGGAAAAAGTCTTGCATGGTCCAGCAACTTCGGAATGGTCTGAAGTGTTACGCGTGCAGTGGCGTCACCATACAACCGTGCCCGGGCCGACCATCCCTTGCGTTCACCTTCTCTAAATGCTGAAAAATCCATGATGTCTCTCCCAACCTGGTAGAAGACAACACAGTTTATTGTCGGCAGGCAACTCTAAAACGGACCTTGGACAGTTGGGTATGAGGGTCTGCTTGGTCCACATGCCGGTCGTTGCTCAGTGCCGTAACAAAGTCTGCTTTCAAAACGTTATACCGCCCTCGAAGAAATCTTCATGTGGGAACGATCACGAAAGCGTGTCGCGTCAGTGATGTTCCCGATCCCTGTAAACATTGACAGATGGGGCTGGGGCGTAGCCATCCCATTTTCAGTGCGACGTGCCGTTTTCCAGTGTGTTGCCTGTGATACCGGTTACGCCCCTGCCGCGCGAGACGACCACCCAAAGCAACAAGGCTGCGAGCAATCCGGCAATGTTGATCCAGAGGCCAAAACTAAGCGCGCTCACGGGCAGCAGGATACAGGCGCCTGCAATGCCGATCCCGATACGCTCACCCTTGCTCAAATTGCGCCGCATGAAACCCACAATGGCGGCGGTCATAATATAAACGCCTATGATGGTCTTGCCAAAGGTTGCCATGATTTCTGGCAGAGGCGCGTTCATCAGCAAGGCCGGGGACACCACAAAGAGAAAGGGCGTGATATAGGCGGGCCAGCCGATGCGGACTGCTTCCCATCCGGTTTTCATTGGTGCGGCGCCGGCCATATTTGCGGCTACAAAAGCGGCAATCGCAACCGGCGGGGTGATCATTGATAGCATACCGAAATACAGCACAAACAAATGCGCGGCCATTGGCGACAGGCCCAATTCCACCAGCGGCGGTGCAGCGAGCGAGGCAAGCAACAGATAGACACCGACAGTCGGCAGCCCCATCCCCATGACGATACAGACAGCCCCGGTGACCAGCAGAAGCAACAGAAGGCTTGATTGCCCCAACTGAACGAGGAAGAAGCCCAGCCCAAACGACAGGCCAGACCGCGCGACCAGGCCGATGATCATACCCGCAATTGCGCAGATCAAGATAATCTCTACAGAAGCGCGCCCGGCGCTGATCACCACATCAAGGATCACCCGCCAAGTCAGCTTGCTGCCGTCATAGGTGCGCAAGAGTGACAGGATCAACAACATGAAGATCGCAACCAGTGCAGCGGTCTCTGGCCGCAGGTTAAAGCTGAATAGGCCCAGCAGAAGAACGATGAAAGGAACGAAAATGTACCAGCCCCGCGCCATGACCCGGGCAATCGGGGGGATGCGGTCTTCGTCGATGCGCGCGATGTCGCGTCTGCCTGCCTCAAGATCGGCAAAAACGAAAAGGCAGAAATAGTAGATGATGGACGGTATCAGGGCGGCCAGCATCACGTCTATATAGCTGGCCTGAAGGTTTTCCGCTAAAAGGAACGCCGCCGCGCCCATGATGGGTGGCATAAGCTGCCCGCCGGTCGAGGCCGCAGCCTCGATCGCGCCTGCGGTTTTGGCCTTGTAGCCCCCGTCTTTCATCATCGGGATGGTAATGGCGCCGGTGGACGCGACGTTGGCCACGGCGCTGCCAGAGACAGACCCAAAAAACGCGGAGCCCAGGATTGCGATCTTGCCCGCGCCGCCGCGGCGGCGTCCTGCTAGGGCGAGAGACAGGTCAGAAAAGAACACCGACCCGCCTGTTGCCAGCAGCAGCTGGGACAGGATTAAGAACGGTATGACAACGGCAACCGCGATGCTGAGGGCGGCCCCGGCCAGCGACGCGCTGTCAAGGATCAGGAAGGTCAGCAACCTGTCCGGCGCGATTGATCGGCTTTGGAGCGGGCCGGAGAAGTCGCTCGAAAACAGCGCGTAGAGGCAAACAGCGCCCAGAATGACGATGAGGCTCAGGCCCATCGTCCGTCTTACGGCCTCTAGCAGCAGAACAAGACCCACGACCGATACGATCAAGGCTTCTTGCGGGTGATAAAAGACGTTTTCAGACAGGACTGGAAAGCGGTAGGCAAGCCAACACCCAAATAGGAGTGAGGCAGCGGCAGCGACCAATGAGAGCAGCCGTGGGCCAGAGGTGGACCTGAGATAGGTCACAGCCATCGCTAAGGCGAGGGCGACGATCAAGACCTGCTCGGAATAGACGCGCCAACCAATCCAGATCGGGGCACCTGACGACCAAAATATGGCCGTCAGGGTAATGAGCGCGGCGAAACCAGTCGTCAGTTTGGCCACACTGTTTTTGGCACGTGTCATCTGTCGCTCCTAGCTGCGTATCAATCTTGCCACACGCCCATCTCTTTGTAGAACTTGATCGCGCCGGGATGGTATTCGAGCTTCACATCCTTGCCCATGTTCTCTTTCTCAAAACCGTTCCAGAACGGCCCGCCAGCAAGCAGTTGCTCTTCGCTGTTCCAAAGAGATTTTACGGCCTCATAGACCATCTCGTCCGAGACATCCTTGCCCGCAAACAGCGTATAGTCGAACACATTGACGTTCGTTGTCTCTTCCAGCCCCGGAATGCCCGCTTCGGCTTCCATTGTCTGAAGATAGGTCTGCGGCAGGAATTCCTCCATCCTTGCGAGTGCTTCGGGGCTTTTGTCAAAGGACAGATAGCGGATGCCAAAAGTCGCGTCATACTCGCGGCTGTTGCCGGCACCGACCACCACGATGGCCACGTCGACCGACCCTTCGGCAAAGCTGGACCACATTCTAGGGAAGTTCGGCACCGCAACGCCTTCGACCTCATCAAGGCTGACGTCCGCGTTGGCGAAATAGGCTTTGGTGATGAAATCGCCCAAGGCTCTCTCTGCGAAAACGGGAACGCGCTTGCCGACAAGGTCGCTGACCGATTCAATGCCGCTGTCTCTGCGCACCACATAGGCATTTCGGAAGGGCATCAGGGTGGCGACCATGCGCAAATTTTCATTGGGCCGGCCTTCGGACATGCCCGTTCCGTTGACGGCATATGCGAATTGCACAATGTTCGAAATGCCAAACTCCAGCTCCCCTGCGTTGACCAGCGGAATGTAATCCGCCGTGTTGGCCAATTCCTGCGGGCGCATCTGCAGTGACCCGGCCTCGGAGATAGCCGCGGCAAGGGTCCGTCCGACTTGGCTGGTGCCGCCGCGTGCGGTTGAACCAAGCGCGGCCACCTGTGCGCTTGCGACCGAACAGGCCAAGGTGAAGGCAACTGTCATCCCTGTTAGCAATCTATAGCTCATTTATCATTCTCCCTGATGGTTTTGCATTTTTTTAGTGGTTTTCGAACAGTGGCCCGTGCCCAGCAAACTGATCTTTGATTCCCATCGCGCGCAGTGCATGCCAATAGGTTGCAGCATTGATCGCAACGAAGGGTTTTTGGTATTCGCGTTCCAATTCGACACTGAGAGCGCACATCGACAGGTTTGTGCCGACCTGCACAAAAGCATCCACATCGTCGCCGTCCATTTCGGCGATATGGGCCCGCAACTCATCCTCTTGGACTTGCGCGATGGCGACCGGGCTGTTGCACTTCAAGCCGCGAAACCGCACGACTTCAAATCCGCAATCTTGAAAGAACAGCGTGACGTTCTTATCAGAGATCGGGAAATACGGCGAAATGATCGCGATACGTTTGGCCTTGGTCAGGTTCAGCGCCGCTTCGCAGGCGAAAGATCCGGCTGACACCTTCAAACCGCAATGATCGGAAAGCTGCTGCATCCGCTTTTCCGATGCTGCGCGACCGTCCCAAAACATCAAGGCCGACATTCCCATGATGAGATAATCAGGCTCGGCGGTGACACAGCGATCAACAGCGTCATAAAGCGTCGCGCCAATTGCTTCGACCAGATCAACGAATTCCTTGTCGTTGCGGACTTTCATATTGGGGACGAAAATGCGGCCAAAGTGATTTGTGACGCCGGGTACGCGGAAATCTTCCATATCTGGCTGCACGATGGTGTTGGTCGAGGGGGCCACGACGGCAAACTTACACCGGTAGCCACGCGCGTCTTTTGCCATCTAAACTCACCTCGAAACAATCGTTGTTAATTATTTAGATACCGCCAAAGTGACTGCGTCAAGGATTTGTCTGGACAAGTTTGCATTTGCCGGGGGGCGTCGAGGACAAATTCTTTCGCTTGCTGCAAATTTGAGCACGCAGTTTCGATTTGCGACGTAGAACGAATGCGGGTCACAGATGGTTCGTAAGCGCTGCGGTTTTAGACCCTCAAACGCATGTCCGAACCGCAATATGACAGACAAGCCGCCCTAAATTCCCTGCGTCGTCCCCCCATCCACGGTAAAGTTGGCGCCGGTGATGTAATTGGCGTCAGACGAACACAGGTAGCGCACCATAGCGGCGATATCCTGTGGTTTCCCGTAAGCCGCGATGCCAAGCGATTCACGCATCTGGCGCGCCGCTTCTTCTCGCGACAGGTCAAATTCTTTGGCATATGCGGCTATGCGTCGGCTCAGCCTGTCAGTCTCAATATGCCCCGGGCAAACCACATTGACGCGCGGCGCGTCAGCTCGCTTTGAAATTGCCTTGGAAAAGTTGATCAGTGCCGAATTAACTGGCCCACCGATGCTGAATTCCGGGTCGGGCGTCTGAGCGCCTATACCTGCAATATTGACGATGCAGCCTCGCGCTTGCCGCAGATGGGGCCAAGCTGCGCGGCACATGCGCACAGTCGCATGGTATTTCAGCGCAAAGCCCGAGAGATGCAGATCATCCGCAAGGTCCAGGAAGTCCCCCCGCTGCGTGTCGCCGGCATTGTTCACCAGCCTATCTATGCGGCCAAATCTTTTCATGACATCGGCGATGAGGATGGTGGGAACCTCTTTACGTTTCAGGTCTGCGGGAAGAACCAGCGCTTGCGGCGCACCGCGATTTTCAGCTTCCTTTGCCACATCTGCAAGTGCATCGGCATCGCGCGCGGTGAGGGCAAGGGCGCATCCGTCTTCCGCCAAGGCCAAAGCAATCGCGCGCCCCAAGCCTCTGCTGGCGCCAGTTACAATTGCGACAGGGTGTTCTGAATGTGAGATATTGTAATCCTCCAACGCATTAGGTGTTTCCGCTCATTCTTCGCCAAAGGCGTTCACCGCATCGGTTCCGGTAAAAATGCTCGCAGCGGCAAGGATATGGCTGCGCATAATGGCCTCGGCCCAACGCTCATCACCCTGACGGATGGCATCCACAAGGCGTTGGTGATCGGAGCAACTGCGCTGGATATTCTCTTGTCCAAACTTAGTAAACGAACGCACGAGAAAGCCCAGATCCATCAAGTTTAAAGCGATCTCCGCCATGCGGGCGTTTCCGGCGATCCGCAATATTTCAGCGTGGAAGGCGCGGTTCTGTTCCGAGATTTGCGGCACGTCGCGTGTGCCTGTCTGCGACAACTGGGTCATGGCATCGCAATAGGACTGCAATAGAGCCGTATCCGCAGCCGTCGCATTGCGCGCAGCCAGGCCAGCGGCCATGCTTTCAAGGTGAGCGCGGATTTCGAAAACCTCGCGAACATCTCGCTGCGACCAGCCTTTGACGAGTGCGCCAGCATGGGGCGAAAGCTCGACAAAGCCTTCGCTGGCCAAACGCTGCAATGCCTCGCGCACCGGGGTGCGCGACACGCCGTATTGCTCTGCTACGGCCTTCTCCGTCAATCGGTCATCAACACGATGGGTGCCGATAGAAATCTGGTTGCGCAGCTGTTCGTATACCTTGCCCGACGCTGTTTTGTGGTCAGATGTCTTAACGGCTGCCATGAAATTCCGATCTGGACTGTATGCAAAAATCTGATAAACGAGCCTTGTTACGTCCAATACCGTGCTTTTTGTATGCAATCAATAGAAGCCGCGATCTTCCTGTCTTCGATTGGGTATTGGAAAGACCGTAGGCTTTAAGGGACGGCCCCGCCATCAAAGCGCATCGCGCCACACTAACCTCAAGGAAACAGAATGACGAAAACGCTTAGCCAAACGATCAATGACGGCGAGTTTATTCTTGCACCGGGTGTCTATGATCTTATTTCGGCGCTTGTTGCTGATCGGATGGGTTTCAATGCCCTTTACATGACCGGCTATGGCGCGGTGGCGAGCTATCTTGGTCTGCCTGATGCCGGCATCGCGACCTACCGCGATATGGTCGAGCGGGCAGGACGTATCGCGATGATGACCAAAACGCCGCTCATCGCAGACGCAGATACGGGATATGGCGGGTTGCTGAATGTCGCCTATACGGTGAAAGGATACGAGCAAGCGGGGGTGGCTGCGATCCAGTTGGAAGATCAAGAGGTGCCCAAGAAATGCGGTCACACACCGAACCGCAAGGTCGTGCCGCTGGATGAGATGCTGCGCAAAATAGACGTCGCTGTCGACAGCCGCAGTTCCGACGAGTTCCTAATCATCGCTCGCACAGATTCCCGCACCGGTCTGGGACTGGATGAGGCGATCAAGCGTGGCAAAGCGTTCAAGGAAGCCGGCGCCGATATCGTTTTCATCGAGGCGCTTGAATCTAAAGAAGAGATGCAGCAGGTCAATACAGAGATCACTGGCCCGACTCTGGCCAATATGGTCGAAGGCGGCGCTACGCCGATCCTGTCGAAAGATGAATTGAAAGAGCTGGGGTACAACATCGGCATCTTCCCCGGCGCGGGCTTTTTGGCGGCCGGTGCAGCTTTGGAGAATGTATACGAAGACTTGCTTGAAAACGGGCGCACAACAGAGCGGTCCACGCTTTATCCATTCGAGGAGTTCAATAAGTTGATCGGGTTCCCCGACGTGTGGAAGTTCGACGAAAAATACGCCGGGAGCTGAAGAGGTACAGGGAAAGCGGGGCGGCCAGTTCTGGAGCGCCCGCTAGTGAACTCACGTTGAAGCGCAATTCCTGTTTGATCAGTTTGTCGCGGTGAAGTCACCCTTTCTGTCAGGTTCAATCGGAAGACTCCAGCAGGCGTCCTGAATCCCAGACGTTTGCGCGGCGTGTTGTTGAGACGGTCGCAGATCGACCTCAAATATCGATCTATGAACACCGTGGGATCAGCCTTTCGCGGACGGTAGCGGCGTAGACAGTTGTTGGTGTTTTCGACCGTTCCCTTCTGCTAAGGCGATTGGGGGTTGCAGAACCGAGCGTCGGCATCAAGCCCAGCTTTCAAAGGGACTGTTGCATTGGTTAGGTGAGGACGGGACGGGGCGATGTAGGTTTCCGGATCATGCGTCGGCAAACAACTGGCTGATGAATTTTATCCCCCTTCGAACACCGGATTGCTTGTGATGGATGTTGCCGCGTTTGATAGTTCTGATCGTCTCAATCCCGCTCAGGGTTCCTTTGGCTGATGGCCCCATTCTACGCCGTGACGGTTTCGGAATTCGTCGCCGCACTTGGTCTAAAGAGGCACGATGTGTTCGACCTAAAATGGCGTCTTTCGGAAGGGCAGGGGGCTCCAATCGCGGCTCGGACCAGCCATTCCGGCATTGTCACATTAACTCGGGCCTGTTGGAAGCGTAGGAGATTTTGCTTAGTTGCTGCGCATGAGTATGATCGTCAGCCACAAGCGCCACCGTTTTCCACCAGAGATCATCGCGCACGCGGTTTGGCTGTACGTCCGTTTCAACCTCTCCCTGCGCGAAGTCGAGGAAATGCTACTGAAGCGTGGCATTGATGTTTCCTACGAAACGATCCGGCGTTGGGTGGCGAAATTCGCCCCGCAGATCGCCCGAAACTTGCGCCGGCGGCAGGCGCCTCCGGGGGACGTTTGGCATCTCGACGAAGTTGTGGTGACGATCTCCGGGCGGAAATTCTGGCTCTGGCGCGCGGTTGATCAAGAGGGGATCGTTCTGGAGGAAATTTTGCAATCTAAGCGCGACAAGCGTGCCGCAAAGCGTCTTTTGAATGCCCTGATCAAGCGGTTTGGCCTGCCCAAACGGATCGTCACGGACAAGCTGCGCTCCTACGGTGCGGCCAGACGCGAGATCGCCTCCGGCCTTGAACATCGCTCCCACAAAGGCCTTAACAATCGGGCCGAGAACAGCCATTTGCCGTTTCGAAAACGAGAGCGGTGCATGCAAGGGTTTCGCTCTCCGGGCGGGTTGCAACGATTTGTAGCATGCCAATCTGCCACCAGAAACCGCTTCTCAATACCTGCCCGCCGCCGTTCCGCAATCGAAACACGCTATCACAGAATAAAGGCCTTCGACGCCTGGAAGGAGGCTGCTAGCATCTGACGCTCAAAGACCGGCCATCTATTCGCGGGTGGTAAGTTAAGTTGACAACACCCTTCACGGTATTATGGAATATTTGCGCAGATCGCGTTGGTGAGCTTGTCGCGACGAAAGATGCTGAAAGCAGCGTCGAGATGGGGATGCAGTTCTGACGTTAACCCGGCCAGGTGCTTGCCTTCAGGCAGCGCGCGGCTAATTGAATGCGGGAGACGGAGGTTTACGTCCTTCTCAACCAAGGTTGACGCTCCATGTTGCCTTGGTGAACTGCGGCGACCCTCGCGGACTCCTGACACCCGCGGGTCGCCGCATCTTTCTTTGTCGCGACGTAACGCGCCGCACCATATTGCTATCGCCGCAATGTCCCTTAGATCGGAGCTGCAGTCGGAATTTTCCCGATCCGCATAACCGCAGTTCTCTTCTCAGAACTCACGGTATTCTGCGGTGGCTCTTCCCCTATCAATACCCCAGGTGGGCCGCCGCAGTCTTTCAACACCATCATATCTGACCACAAACCTGGACCTATTAGCGGATCGATCTAACTAATTTTTGCAGGCGGTAAACTCCGCCCAATTGCGCCGAGGGTGCTCCCTGTGGCCTCGGCGAATGCGACGGCTCTGTTCAGCTTCACTCCAACCGAGCCGTCGCATCTTTGGTCAGTAAGGCGCGCACTCCAGATCTGTCACCCGAGCGGAGATCACAGGGTCATAGCTGTAGCCGAAGTTAAACCCGATCTCGATTGTCTTAGAAGAATAGCTGCTGTAGAGATAGACGCTTTCGGTCTCATCTTCGGTCTCGGTTGAAGATATATAGCGGTCGGCTCCGCGGTAGCTGATATCTGCTTCGCAGTTGATGTCGACGTAGTCCTTCATGAAAGGCTTATAGGCATTCGGAATCTGGATAGTCACTTCGACCTTGAGCGTACAGCTGTCGTAACCTTCATTCATGTAGTTTTCATCGCAATCGAAGTCTGTGCCGGTGATCGAGATAGGCATTGGTAGACGTGGAATTGCCGGGGTCGCAGTGGGCCGCGGCGCAGGTGCCTGCGCAGTTTGCCCAGAGCCGTTTTTACGCAACACCTTGAGCAGCTTTGCATTGATCCAGCCCGTCGCCACGCCGCGGTTTAATGGATCCGTCAAACGCACCCAGCCGTCCCGACCTTCGGCCACAGCCATAATGGTGTTCTGGGAGAGCTTTCCCTGAACAGGGAAACTTGTTCCCGGCCCCGATCGGACATTGGCCAGAGTGGTGTCGATCCTTACAATGTCGCCACTGCTTTGCGCCGCGGCCTGCCCGGCCAACATGATGCCGAAGGTGACCTGCCCCCCATTGGTCCCTCACTCATAACGAGAGTTTGCAGGTTTGGTTTTGATAGTTGGGGGTTCCGGATTGGGCAAGCGCGGCGGGCGCGGGGCCCTCAAATTGCTCAGGCGCCTGCCGCGCTTGCTTTGGCGTCTGGTTTCCGAGCGATGAGTGTGGCCTGACGGTGTTGTAGTCGTAGCGCCATAGGGCCAGCTTCCGCCGCGCATCATCCAAACTGTCGAAGATCTCCTCATTCAGCAGCTCATCGCGCAGGCTGCCGTTGAATGACTCGATGAAAGCGTTCTGCTGCGGCCTGCCGGGATCGATGTAATGCCATGGAATGGCGTTTTGGTCGGCCCATCGCAGGATGGCCCTACTGGTGAACTCGGTCCCCCCTCTCGGCAGATTTGCTTTGCAAATCGCCTGTGGGGCAACGGTTGTCGCTGACAATACAAGCGGGCTTTCCGTAGATCCGCACCAGCGCGTCCAGTTCCCGAGCGACACGCGCGCCGGAGATGCTGGTGTCTGCAATTAGGCCCAAGTTCTCGCGGCTGCAGTCGTCGATCACCGCCAGAATACGGAACTTG
>Ga0209345_10005451_pt1 | contig 11784 bp, 10 predicted proteins | sample Cruoilmetagenom7_FD_187294 | JGI IMG/M metagenome (GOLD analysis project Ga0209345, IMG submission 187294) | Oil polluted marine microbial communities from Coal Oil Point, Santa Barbara, California, USA - Sample 7 (SPAdes) (version 2) | ecosystem: Environmental > Aquatic > Marine > Oil seeps ...
CACGGTCATTTATGAAAATGCTCCAGTGCAGACCAAAGCATGTTATGAATTATTTCAAACATCCTAAAATCGTCTATGCTGGATAATTTAAGTATTTATCCACCGGAGCAATAATAGTCACACACTTTTAGTGCCCACTTTTATTATACCATTCCACATCAGGAGGTATTCATCACTATGAACAAGAAAAAAACAATCCATCTTATCGCTGCTGCCCGACCAAACTTCATGAAGATTGCGCCGCTCTATCATGCGCTTGTAAAAGAGGAATGGGCGGTGTCAGTAATTGTCCATACTGGCCAGCATTATGGCCTGCACATGTCGGATGCCTTTTTCAGGGATTTGAATCTTCCGGTGCCTCATATCCATCTTGATGTTGGCAGTGGTACCCATGCGGAACAGACCGGCGGTGTGATGATTGCGTATGAAAAGGTTCTTGTAGAAAATAAGCCTGATCTGGTTGTCGTGGTCGGGGATGTAAATTCAACTGTCGCCTGCACCTTGGCCGCTGTTAAGCTGGGGATCGAGGTCGCCCATCTTGAGGCAGGTCTTCGTTCTTTTGACCGAACAATGCCGGAAGAGATAAATAGGATCGTTACCGATTCTATTGCCGATTATCTGTGGACTCCCTCTCCTGATGCAGACGAGAATCTTATCCATGATGGCATTACTTCTGAAAAGATTTCTATGGTTGGTAACGTCATGATTGATTCTCTTGTAATGATGACGCCTGCAATCCGGACGGAAACCACCAGAGAAGACCTGGGGCTTGTTGGTAAAAACTACGGCGTGGTCACATTGCATCGGCCGTCCAATGTGGACAATCCTGATGTTCTTTCCCGTCTGTGTCAGGAACTTACAAGGATAGCAAAACAAACCACACTTGTCTTTCCGGTTCATCCTCGCACCGCAAAAAATCTGCGTGAATTCGGGTTTTTTGATCGTCTCAATGATTCTTCAGGGATCATTTTGACAGACCCGCTTGGATATAAGGCATTTATGAACCTGATATTCGGCTGCAAATTTGTAATAACCGATTCCGGTGGGATTCAGGAAGAGACAACATATCTTAAGATTCCCTGCCTGACACTGCGGCCCAATACAGAACGACCGGTAACAATAATTCAAGGAACAAATAAATTGAGTACGCCGGAAAAACTTAAGTCTGACCTGAAAGAAGTAATGGGAAAAGCTTCTAAAGCTCCTCCTTTACTCTGGGATGGGAAGACGGCGGCAAAAATTATTAAAGCTATCAAAACGATATTTAATAAGTAAAATTAAAATGAATCAAATCAAGCAGATAGATCAAACTACTTTTTATCTGAATCAGCTTTCCAACTGGCTCGAAAGCAATAGCTGGGCTGGCTGGGATCCTTATGATGTTTACGATAATCGGATTGGTATGTGGATGGCTAAACGGGAGAATATTGTTCAGCGTATTGCCAGCGGCCTGACATCTCGTGCAAATGAGTTTTTCCCGCTTACTTTGCGCAAGGTGGGAAGAGTTAAGCCCCGGATAAATGCCAAGGCCATGGGTTTATTTGCGGCAGGTTTTTTACAGTTAGAGGCATCTGAGAACGTTCCACGCCAGATAAATGGCGAACCGGGATATGTGCCATGCTTTCGTTGGCTGGAAAATTACAAGGTCGAACGGTTCGGAGGTTGTGGCTGGGGATATCCGTTTGACTGGAGAAGCAGGATCCTGATTCCGAGGAATACGCCGACTGTTGTAAATTCGGCTATTATTGGGGATGCGTATTGGCTTAAATATAAGTATCATGATGACAAGGATGCTCTCTTTCAATGTGAAAATATCTGCCTGTTTATTGTGACTGGGCTTAATAGAAGCGGGTATAAAGATGATGGTTCTTTCTGCTTTTCATACACTCCGGAGGACAAATTTCAGGTACACAATGCAAATCTTTTCGGGGCTGAATTTCTAATCCGTATTGGCATGGAAATAGGATGTGATGATTGGGTTGAAGCTGGCCTTGCTGCCGCAAATTTTTCAGTGTCAGAAATTCGTGAGGACGGTACTCTGAATTATTGGTCTAATGAGCAGGCACAGGGACTTCAGCAGGATACATACCACAGCGGTTTTGAGATACGCGCCATTAATGGCATTGCCTGTCTGACAGGAGATAAAGGTTTTCGCAAAGCTGCTGACAAATATTTTCGCACGTGGATAAGAGATTTTTTCTCAAAAGATGGCGTTCCTTGTTTGTCTCGTGGGCAAAGCGATGTCATAGAAGTGCATAGTTGTGCCGAAGCTCTGCTGTGCGCTGTCAAGATGTTTGAGTCGGGAACCTTCAAAGAGGAATTGTTTTTGATACACGTTAAAGGGGTTTTGACTGCGGCTTCACAATTGTGGATGCAGGAGGAGGCACCGGACAGGGGCTACTTTGCCTCTAAAATGCATAAGCAATTCGGCTTTGACATGAAGGTTGACATACCATATATCCGCTGGGGACAGGCGTGGATGTTTAATGCCATTGTCACAACGCAAACAGTTACCAAATTGGAACAATGATAAAACTAAGGTGATTATGAAACAGGTATTCTTTAACTCATCACAACTATCAGAAGTTCATGATGTAAATACTCCGTTTTGTGGAGATAAAGACATTCTCATTTCGGTGAGAAATTCTCTTATTAGTACGGGTACTGAAACCGCTGGATATGATTTAGGTGGTATGTTTTCCCGAGGCCTGCGGAATCCATCTGCAATTAAAACTGTTATAAATTCACTTAATGAACAAGGTATTAGCGCAACATATAAAAAAATTAAGGCCAAGAAGAATGAATTGGTTGTGCGTGGTTATAGCGGAGCGGGCATTGTAATGGGCGTTGGAAAAAATGTGCAAGGCTTTTCAGTTGGAGACAGAGTAGCCTATGCCGGTGCGCCGCATGCAGAGTGCGTTGACGTGAACGAAAATCTTGTGGCGCGAATTCCTGAAGGGGTTGATTTTTCAGAAGCCTCATTTGGTGCACTGGGGTGTATTGCGATGCATGGTGTGCGTTTGGGCGAGCCTTCGCTTGGTGAGACATGTGCAGTACTCGGACTTGGTCTTGTAGGCCTGTTGGCAGCTCAACTGGCCAGAGCATCCGGGCTTAGAGTTCTATGTATGGAACCAAACCATCATCGCAGAGATATTGCTCGTGAGTTAGGTTTTGCCGATGTCATAGATCCAACAGTGGAAGATGATCTTGCAAAAACGTTACATTTTTTCAGCGGTGGTTTCGGTGTAGATATCATGTATCTGTGTGCAGGCATCAAGGATAGCTCCATAACAAACGAAGCATTGTCTTGTTGTCGTGATAGAGGACGGGTAATAATGATAGGCGATATGGGGCTTGAACTTGACAGGTCTCCACTCTTTCAAAAAGAACTCAGCTTCAAAGTCAGCCGATCTTACGGACCGGGGCGATATGATGTAAACTATGAAGCAAAAGGATTGGATTATCCTATTGGTTATGTCAGATGGACTGAACAGCGGAATTTATCTCTTTTCCTGGAGATGATTCAAAGGGGATCTGTTCGGATAAAAGAGATGATTTCCAGTGAGTTTCCAATTGAAAATGCGCCTGATGCATATCGGTTAATTGTAGAGGAAAGCGCCAAAACACTTGCTGTGTTACTTGCTTATCAAGAAAGGCAACCAGAAATACAAACATTTGACTCGTCTCCACGTATCTCATTTAAACAAACAAAAAAAGATGTGTTATCTATAGGTGTCATCGGATGCGGTTCTTTTGTGCAAAACAATCTATTGCCCAATTTTCATGCACTCGGGGCAAAGTTGTATGGCGTTGCAAACAGGACGACGAAGGAGTTTTCTAAAATAAAGGCACTTTACTCGCCGGGTGTTACTACCACCAGTTCTGAGGAATTAATCAAGGATCATGATGTTGATGCTTTTATTATTGCTACTCACCACAATACCCATGTGCCTCTTGCAAAAGCGATATTAGAGCAGGGGAAACCGATCTATGTGGAAAAACCTTTGGCTTTTACGTTGTCTGATGCTGAAGCCGTGGCAAAGCTTGTGAGAGATCGAAAAGGTTTGCTTTCAATAGGATTTAACCGCCGTTGCGCACCCGCTGTTTTGGCATTAAAAAAAATGTTGTTACAATCTCCGAGTTCGCGGCAGTTTTTATATCGCATAAATGCTCCTGTACTGCCTCCTGACCATTGGCTGATTGATCCCGCAATAGGTGGTGGACGGTTGATTGGCGAAGGTTGCCATTTTATTGATCTGGTATGTTTCCTGGCTGACAGCGAAGTTGTGAAGGTTACAGGTGGTTTTTTAGGAAGTGATTCGCCGATTTTGCAGTCACGAGACAATTTTGCAATTACGATCTGTTTTGCCAATGGGGATATGGGTACTATTATCTATTCCGGACAAGGTAATGCCAAGTTGAGTAAGGAGCTTATAGAGGTATTTGTCGCGGGACGGGTGTTTGTAATAGATGATTTTAAAAGTCTTCAAAGCTATGGCGTTAAAAAAAATACCATAAAGACACACGGCCAGGATAAGGGATTTAAATCACACCTAAACACTTTTTTTGATGCAGTGCGCGGCCAATCGGAATTAATTACCACAGTTAATGACGGTGTCAGGGTGGCGCGGATTATAGAACATATTTTTGATAATCAAACAGTTTTTAATACCTGATGAAAAGAATTCCAGTCACATTCTACTATTACCTCAGCTTTTCATTAATGCCTGTGTTGGGCTTATTGCAAACAAAGATTCTAACTACTATATTGCCGCCAAAGACGTTTGGCGAAGTACAGTTGATACTGCCGCTGCTGGGGTGGACTGTGCTTATCGGTGGTATGGGCGCACCGCAATTCATTATCCGATTTTACAGTAGAGATGGAATAAAAGCTTACAAGGAAGGCCTGTTCATATCTGTTGTGGCCATTTTGATCATAGGCTTAATCGGTTGCTCTTTTTTAATATGCTTCGGTGTTAATTACAAAGGGTTGGAAATTAGTGTTTGGATGGTTTTAATATTTCTCCTGGCCGTTTTAACTCAGCAGGTTGTTGCCTTGGTTAAATCACTATTAAGAGTACAGGAGCGCCATGTTTTTTATAATGTGACGTTAATTTGTGCGAAGATATTTCTTGTGGCGGGAGTGATAATTGGTGTTATCTGGCGGTCTGAATTCCCCATTGAAGGTTATCTGCTTGGGAGTGCCGTAGCTTCTATAGCTATGCTGCTTCTGTTAATCGGGTTGTTCCAGATGCAATACTTATGGAAATCAAGAATTCCCTCATGGACGACTATCGGTCGAGTGATCAGTTATGGTTTCCCGATAGTTTGTATGATGTTAATGGGCGACCTGCTCCCCAATCTTAATCGATATGTTATTTTTGCGAAATTAAATACAAGCGCTGTTGCGAAATATGTAGTTGGATGCATGATTACAGCACTGTGCTTTCAAACACTATATGAACCACTAAATACAATTTTACATCCACGTGTCTTTAGGACATGGGAAAAGGACAGCAAAATAGAAAGTAGAGAAATAATTACTAGGTATTTAAATCTTTATATTATTGTTGGACTGATTGTATGTGGTTTATCAATACGATTCGAAGATATCCTTTTTAATATAGTGGCAAATATGGATTATCGCCTTCCTGGAGGGTGCTTTGCTATTCTATTACTATCTAATTTTTTGCTTGGCATCTATCGGTTTGTGTCTATACACTATTATTTAGAACGGAATACAATCGAATTGGGGCTATGTTTCCTCCTATCCATCATAGTTACTTTCTCCGCCGCGTTGATGCTCGTAAAAAAAATGGGATTGATGGGGGCAGCGTTATCGTTTTTTCTTGGTGTGGTTTTTTTGACAGGAGCAGTGTGGCTACGCGGACAACAAAATATCAGGATTAGATTGTTTCCTAAGTATTATATTTCTGCTGTTATCGTTTTACTTTTTCTTATCTTTGTTCCGTCTTTATCTGCATGGAACATTTATTCGTCTTTAAGATGGCTTGATGCAGGTGTATCATTTGGAATTGCTGCATGTTTTGCTTTCTTTTTGACTAAAATCTTTGATAAAAATTACAGGTCTTTGGTCATTAATGAAGGAAATTGAATGAACATACTGTTGTACTCAATATTATTAGCGCTCCCATTACCTCTTTTTGTTTTTCTTGTAAAGCGCAAACATTATCTATATTGCTTGCCGCCCTTTGTGGCGCTTATCGGAATTTATCTCTTTGATATCATAGGCTCAATTGAGGTGATAAGAGATGATCAGTTATTTAGTTATATGTATTACTATTCACTTTTGCTTATTATAGTTCTTTTTTACCTTTTTTATATGGTTATGTTCAGTTTCAAAAAGAAATTATACATAAACTGGTCTGTTACGCATTCCTCTTGTGCAGATAACCTCTCGCCATTATTAATGGCTCTTTGGTCATACTCATTCTGTATGTTGTATTTGTATTATCAACGGCACGGATTGCCGGCAGTGTTTCAGATCACTCTGTTTGATTTTAATGATATATACGCAATCAGGTCTGAAAAATCGACAAATCTTCCAGAGGGTGGGCACTGGTATTGGTTTGCGTTTTCAACAATCCCGGCGTTTATCTTTAGTTATACCTATATTTTAAAGCGCTTAAATACTTCGAGAAGGACAAGAGTTGCTTTCTATCTTAATTTGCCTTTAGTCTTATTTTTTTCTTCTCTTACTTTGCATAAAACTCCATTCGCGTATTTGGTGTTGTATGTTTTATTGATCAATTTTTTTCTCAAAGGAGAATCGCTTGGCTTCAAAAAGCTCCTTGGATATTTTGCGATAGGCATAGGTACAATAATAATAATGCTTCGCTTCTATCTATTAGATAGGAGCCTTATAGATGTGCTTAAGACAGTACCTGCTTATTTTTATCATAGAATTTGTATCGTATATACAAAGGCCCATGCCTATATCATTCAAATTTTTCCAGATCAGCATGATTTCTTTTATGGCACGGCATTTGGAAATCCTGGCCATATCCTCTCTTACGAGCCTGTCAACCTTTCGCAATTTCTTGGATACTGGGTAAGTGGGACTCTGCAAAATTATTCTGCCCCATCATTTTCACAGGGGTACGCAAATTTTGGATTTCCTGGTCTTATGTTGATAATATTGCTTATGTTTTTCCAGATTATATTGATACAATTCATTTTTAAGAAATGCTCGAAGAATCCTGTTTTTTTGACACTCTACGTATTGATTATACCTAATATGCTGGGGTATGCGAATACAAGCATTCAAGCTATTATTGGTGAAATCTTCGTTCTATTCTCAATCGCTTGTATATTTGTATATTATTTCTCAAGAGATGTTGTGATTAGTATGGGAAGAGGTAAAAGGGCAGTTAAGTTGAGAAGGCAGCTCCCCGAATGAAGTGCGATACAGATTGCGGTAAATATAATGGGTTAATATGAGGAAATTGTTTTGAAGATTTGTATGATTGCTACCAGACACAGCCTGGATGATGCGCGTGTTGTTCATAAGGAGGCTTTAAGTCTTGCAAATGCGGGACATGATGTTTCTCTTGTTCTTTCGTGTAATGATCGTTACGAGTATGTGCGTAATGATGGGAGTGTTATTGCCGCTGGGGAGTCTCCTTATGGCTCGATTACCCACATGGGCCTTAAAGTATTTGGATATCCAAAGAGAAAGGGTCTGTGGGGCAAGTGGAAAACATACTTGGAACTCAGCAGATTATCGGCTGATCTAAAGGCTGATGTTTACCATGCCCATGAGCCAGATCTTTCGCTTGCAATTGCTGTTCGCGCAAAATATCTGCTGGCAAAACAGAGTTTTCGTACGTATGTCGTGCATGACATGCATGAATACTCTCCGGGGCAATCTGCAGATGTGGTATCTAAGTTTCTTAAAACCCCAATCCTTTTAGCGCATATTTTGTGGAACAAGCTTTCAATGAAATGGGTTGAGCAGGTCTTTACCGCAAACAATATTGTCAGAGGATATGCTCTATTTCTTAGCTACAGAATGAGTGTCGATGTTCTTTATAATGGCCCCAATCTAACGCTTTTTCTACAACCTGAGACAAAATCTTGGCCTGCAAAGGAAGAAAGGCTTTTGCTCTGCCACGAAGGGTCATTGCCCTTTGATAGAGGGCTCAAAGAGATGGTTGAAGCGATTTATAGCCTTCGTGACAGAGTCTGCCTTCGCATTGTGGGAGATGTTTTTGGAGAAGAACGTGAGTGGCTCAAACGGGAGATTGAAGACAAGAAACTTCATGATACAATAAAGATTACCGGCTGGCTGCCTTATGAAAAAGTTAGCGAGGCAATAAATGATTGCCATGCAGGTTTGATACTCTTTAGGGATTGCATAGAAAACCGCTTAGCAGGCCCGCCTAACAAGCTTTTTAATTATATGACTGCTGGCTTGCCGGTACTGAGTGTAGATTTTCCTGAAATGAGACAAATAATAGTGGAAGAAGAGTGCGGAATGCTGATTTATGATCAGAGCGTGAAGTCGATAATTGACACGATTGAGGCGCTTCTAACAAATCCTGAAAACTTGAGCAAGATGAGCAAGAACGGCCAGAAAGCTGTACGTGAGCGATATTCCTGGGAAGTTATGGAAAGAAAACTTCTTTTAAGTTATGAGAGATTGTCGAGAATGGTTTATTAAGAACAACACTTTATTTTTGATGGAAAGAAAATCTGTTATGTGCGGTATTGCCGGAATTCTAAATTTTAATAACAAACCGATCAGCCTAAACACACTGAGCAAAATGACGGATATTGTCAATCACAGAGGGCCTGACGGCCACGGAATTGTGCTCTTTGATCCGAAGAGCAGCGGTAGCAAAACAGGTGTGATAGAATATAAGGCTAAAGAATTAGGGCTGGAAAAAGCTGAAGATAGCCGTTTGAATTACAGCGTTGGTTTCGGGCACACCCGGTTAAGCATTATAGATTTGTCTGATCGTGGTCATCAACCCATGACTAATATAGACGGCTCATTGTGGATTGTGCATAATGGAGAAATATACAACTACCTTGAAATAAGGTTAGACCTGATTTCAAAGGGTTATGAATTTAGGTCGAATACAGATACTGAAGTTATATTAAATGCATATCAGGAATGGGGGCTGGATTGCCTGAGCAAGTTTAACGGCATGTGGGCATTTGCTATCTGGGACAGTAAAAAAAGGAGCTTGTTCTGTGCGAGGGACAGGTTTGGAGTCAAACCATTTTATTATTATTTAAGTAATGAAGGTTTTATATTTGCCTCAGAGATAAAACAAATTTTGGAATGTAAAGAATACCAGAGAAATCCGAACGAAAAAATAATCTATGATTATTTGGTAATAGGTCTTGAAAATCACACAAACGAGACGTTTTTCAAAGATATCTACCAGCTTGAGGGTGGTGTATATGCAATAGTCGATTTAGATAGGCAAATATTTGAAAAGAAAAGGTTTTATAATCTTAGCAATGTCTGTGTGGTAAAACGTAAAAAGGGTGATTACTATGAGGAGTTTAAGAGGCTATTTATCAATTCGGTCAACCTTAGATTAAGGAGCGATGTCTCGGTTGGCAGTTGTCTTTCCGGTGGATTGGATTCATCTGCTATAGTTTCTGTCGGTTCTGCGTTATTGCAAGAAAAAGGGGCCAGTATTTTTAATACATTTACGGCGTGCTGGGAGGATAAAGGGATAGATGAGCAGCAATATGCAGAAGCGGTTATTGCTTCATCAAATGCAAACGGTAATTATGTCTACCCCTTATCAGAAGAATTGACACAGGATTTATCAAGGCTTATCTGGCACCAGGAAGAGCCTTTTGGCAGTCTTTCAATTTTTGCTCAGTGGTCAGTTATGAAGGCTGCTCGAAACGCAGGAATATCTGTTTTATTGGATGGGCAGGGTGGTGATGAGGTTTTTCTTGGATATGAAAGATATTACGCCTGGTTTTTGTTGGAATTAATTAAAAAAGGAAATTTGATAAGATTTATCCATGAATTTATAAAATCTGGGGAAAATTCCAAGCTGACCCCAAAGGAAGTAATATTGATTTATGTCTATTTTAATTTTAACTGGGTGCGGGCATTGCGACTTTACAGAAAGAGAAAATCGTCCATGAACGCAGATTTTATGAAATCCTATAACATTTTAGAGCGGCTTAAGATCTTTAGAAAAATTAAGACAGTTTCGGATCTCCAACTACATGAAATTCAAGAGATTCAACTTGCTCACCTTTTAAAATATGCCGATAGAAACTCCATGGCTTTTTCAATTGAGTCCAGATTGCCGTTTCTCGATTATAGATTGGTCGAATTTGCCTTGAGTGTGCCATCTGAATATAAAATCCGTGATGGATGGACCAAAAATCTCATTAGGAAAGGAATGAAAGGAATAATTCCCGAAGACATTAGAAAAAGAAAAAATAAGTTGGGGTTTGAGGTACCACAAGCCAAGTTAATGCAAGCAGTTTTACCTCAATTGCTGACAAAGATTGAGAATGGGACTATGCTTGAAAAATATTTCAATATGGATTGGCTGATGAATGCGTTGAAGGGTAATAATTTGAATAAACTAACAACGTGGAAAGCATTATGCTTGGATTTATGGCTTAGAGAATTTTTTACGTAAGGAAAGACAAAAAAGAGGTATTGCTATTTTAATCACATGTTCATAAAAAAGCCAAATAACACTAAAAACAAAGCCTGTATCCTGACATCCGTTCACCCACCATTTGACACCAGGATATTCCACAAGGAAGCAAAGTCTCTAACAAAGGCGGGGTATGATGTTACGCTCATTGCCCAGCATGATAAAGATGAGAGTGTGGACGGGATAAGGATTCTTCCGCTTTCAAAGCCGAAAAACAGATTGGAAAGTGATAAGGTAAAATACTGTAAAAAAGGATTTCAATAAATTGGGGGGGTGAAAATCTATGGAAACATCAGTTATGCAATATAAAAAGGAACTTTTGAGGGAGATAGAGGGGGTATCTTCTGAGAAAATAAAGGAAATTCTAAACTTTGTTTATTTTATTAAGGCAAAAGATGTCATAGATCCTGCGCAGGCTTACTTCTGGACAATGAAATGGCAGAAAATGGAGAGAGAAGCGAATAAGGATAAGGAGTCAGGCAATATAATTGGAGATGGAACTGCAGAAGGCCTTCTTAAAGAGCTTAAGCGATGAAAATAAAAGCTTATAAAAGATTCCTGAAAGCTTATTTCAATTTGCCGGAAAATGTTCAAAAGAAGCTTGACAAACAGATAGAGCTTTTGGCGAAAGACTTCAAACATCCATCATTGCATACCAAAAAAAATAAAAGGCAGCGGGGTAATTTGGGAAGCAAGGATAGATATCTATTATCGCTTAACTTTTGAGATTATTGAGGATACTGTATTCTTAAGGACGGCGGGCAATCATGATGAGGCTTTAAGGAGTCCCTGATTGGGGCATTGAATGAAGAGCCGATTGTTATAGAAAGGAATTTAATGAGATCGCAAAGAACTAAAGCCTGCATCCTCACATCAGTCCATTCACCCTTTGACACAAGGATATTCCACAAGGAAGCAAAGTCTCTAACAAAGGCGGGGTATGATGTTACGCTCATATGCCAGTATGATAAAAATGAGAGCGTGGACGGGATAAGGATTGTTTCGTTTTCAAGACCGAGAAACAGGATTGAGAGGATGACGAGGACGGTCTGGTCGGTCTATCAAAAGGCACTTCAAATTGATGCGGACATCTACCATTTTCATGATCCGGAAT
>Ga0209345_10005453_pt1 | contig 11782 bp, 9 predicted proteins | sample Cruoilmetagenom7_FD_187294 | JGI IMG/M metagenome (GOLD analysis project Ga0209345, IMG submission 187294) | Oil polluted marine microbial communities from Coal Oil Point, Santa Barbara, California, USA - Sample 7 (SPAdes) (version 2) | ecosystem: Environmental > Aquatic > Marine > Oil seeps ...
CTGCCCGCCGCGAGTGGTGAACCGTTCCGTGTTCCGTTCAACGACGGGACAGACAATCTACGCTGAGACTTTGCGAACCTGCCTCCAGCGAAGTCTCGGTATCCACCCCCGGGCGAGCCCACCACAGCCCGGGGGTCTTTTTGTATACGCATACATCGGGGTATGCTGATCGGGTACATTTGTATGCATGGGTGATCCAACGAAATCTGGTATTCGGTATCACATCGCGGCGGTGATTCTCGCGTTCTTCTTTGTCGGGACTGTTGTGCCGATCTTGCTGTTTCAGCAGGGGTGGTACAAGGAGTGGTTGCTTGGTTTGCCCCTTGATGTACGGATTCTGGTGCACCCCGCGATGCGGATGGTCTTTGCGTTTGTGGGTTGGCTGGTTGTTTGCAGGATGGTTCAGGATCGTGATCGGATCAGCATGGGTCTGGTGATGCCTCCGATGCAAGCGATCAAAGCGTTTGCTCTTGGATTTGCATGTTCGCTTGCAATGTTCGCGTTTGGGGTGTTCGCGGAACCCAACGAGATCCATTATACGCTTGTGTATTCTTCGCTGCTGCCTGGTGTCACTGAGGAAATTTTCTTCCGTGCGTTTGCGTTTGGGCTGTTGATCCAAGCGGCACGGATGAACCTTTGGGCCGCGGCATTCACGACCGCGATCGTCTTTGGACTGGCGCACCTGGTCCGGTCCGATGTCCGCGCGATGCCGATCGTGGAGATGATTGGTTGGCTCGCGATGCTCTCTGCTGGTGGGCTGTTCTTCGCATGGATTTACGCTCGGGCGCCTTGGAATCTCTGGGTCGTCATCGCACTCCATGCAGGGATGAACCTGTGGTGGGATATATTCTTTAACCATGAAACCCCTCCATTCAACGGACTGGTCACCACCATCGCGCGGATCATCCCGGTTGGGATCGCGGTGTATTTGGTTGTCTTCCGAGGCGTTCTCCGTGAGTCATCGGCTACTACCATTGAGGCGTGAAAAGCACACATACCAACTCCGACACAACGACATGGGCCTCACTCCTCGCGGGTTGGGTCCAGTTTGCCCAGACCGCCTTGGCCCTCCCCGAAACCGATGATGGCGACCGCTGGCGAGATTCAATCGCTCCGGCAATCGGTCTCCATGCATTGGCGATGGCGCTCGCGGAACTCCATACGCTCGATCCAGAAGAACGGCCGCTCGCGATGGATAAAGCGGAGATCGGGATCAAGGAGCACGCGACGGCGATCAACGCGGCGTGGGCCGCGGAGCCGATGCCTGAATCGCTCGCGGAGTTGATCGAGGATGCGAAGTCCGCGTGGGAGGATTCGCTGCACGAGGGTGTGGTGTGGCGCTGCAAATCCGAGCGGTTTGTTACACGGCACCCCGGTGAGATCGGGCTCGCGATGCGAGAAGCGGGGTTCATGGGGGAGATCTTCATAGCGGCACCGGGGGTTGAGATGTTCAAGGATGCGCCGGTCGCGTGGTGCCGGGATCAATCGGGGGGGATGCCTGATGAGCAGGTGGTCGAGTTTGTTGATGGTTTTTTAGAGACCTGCACCGGCAAAGCCGAGCAACCCGAGATTATGCGTCCGCTGCATCAGGTGTATCGGCAGATGGATTTCCTTGCGGGTGGTCCCTCGCATGATCTTGCGAGTCCGGTGACGGGTGAACTGCCGGCGGGACAGCCGTTGCTGGTGCCTGTGGTGGTGGGGGGGGAGATCTGCTCGGTTTCGCTGCCACCTAGATCGGGGAAACCGTTGTCGCCGCTTGCGGTGAAGTGGGCAAGTGTGCAAGCAGATGCGCCTGAGGGGTAGACCTTTGCGGGGGCGGGTCTAGGATGAATTTCACTGTTTTTCGATACGGATCATCGTGCAGCACGCACGCGGAAAGGACACCGGACCATGGCAAGCAAACGAGCAAAGATTTCCATCATCGGCGCGGGCAATGTCGGCGCGACCTGCGCCCACTGGGCCGCCCAAAAAGAGCTTGGTGACATCGTTCTCCTCGATATTCCTCGTCCAGACGCGCCGGATCAGCACATGCCCAAGGGCAAGATGATTGATCTTGGTTGTTGCGCTCCAATCGAGGGGTTCGACTCGACTTTGACCGGTACTTTTGATTACAAGGACATCGCTGGATCGGATGTGGTGATTGTTACCGCGGGGATCCCTCGCAAGCCGGGGATGAGCCGGGACGATCTGATCGAGACCAATGTGAAGATCGTCAAGTCTGTGTCCGAGAACATCAAGGAGCACGCTCCGGATTCGATCGTGATCCTTGTTTCGAATCCGCTCGACGCGATGGTCTACACCGCGTGGAAAGCGACCGGCTTCCCAACCAACCGCATCGTCGGTCAAGCGGGCGCACTCGACTGCGCTCGCTACCGCGCGTTTATCGCGTGGGAACTGGGTGTCTCGGTCGAGGATGTCCAGGCAATGCTCCTTGGCGGGCACGGCGACGACATGGTCCCCTTCCCACGACTCACCTCGGTCCACGGCATCCCCGTCACGGACATGATGAGCCAGGACAAGATCGACGCGTGCGTCCAGCGCGCAAAGGTTGGTGGCGGCGAGATCGTCAAACTCATGGGCACCAGCGCGTTCTACGCTCCTGCTCTGGGAACCATCCAGATGGCCGAAGCGATCATCAAGGACAAGAAGCGGATCATCCCATCCGCAGCGTACCTTGATGGCCAGTTCGGTCACAAGGGACTGTTTGTCGGTGTTCCAGCACTGCTTGGCAAGGACGGCGTCGAGAAGATCGTCGAGTTCAAACTCACTGATGAAGAACAAAAACTCTTTGATGAGTCAGCTTCACATGTCGCGGACCTGGTGAAGGTTGTGACCGATCGATTCCCAGAACTCGGTTAAGAGTTGCGGTATATTGATTTGAAAAGGGCTCACAAGTTGTGAGCCCTTTTTTTTAGTCCTGTGGTTTTTAGTCCTGTGGTGGATTGCCAGGTCCGGGCGGGTCGCCTCGAGAGTGCTCGTAGAGGTCCCCGATCGCGTTGACATATTTTTTGCGTTGTTTGTCTTCGTGGGCAAGGCGCATGTCCTCCGCGTCTTCTCCGAGTGAAGTCAGGAGTTGGTAGCAGTAGGGGGCAGACCCGAGCCATCGCTTCCAGCGTGAACTGAACATCCAGAACCCGATGGGGCAGATGACACCTGCAGCGATGTAGAAAGGGATTGTCCGGATCGTCGCGGCAAGCGCGAGGGAACCGAGGGAGGCCGCGAGGACCAACAAGCCATAGACAAACTGTGCACCCTCGCTCTTAATTTGTTTTTTGATCGCGTTCCGACGGTCAGCGGTTCGCTGGATATTGGCTTCGGGATCGTCTCCTAGCAGCCAAGCGGAGCCGGGATCGTCGGGGTCGAACTCAAGATCCGGATCTGGCTCTTGCACTGGGTTTAACGCGGCTCTGAGGAGTTCCGGATCGGTATCCGGCATCAACTCGCGTCGCTTGGGTTGGTCTCGGTCATTCATAAAAAGTACCACTCACGAAAATATCGAAATAATCACTATTCTACATTGAATAATCGGTCTGAGATCGCTGCGATCTTTATTTTCATACATTCTTATATGTATTTGGGGCGTGCGGTCCCCGGCCTGTACCTTCCTATTCGAATTTACTGAACGCCGGTTTCATAGGTGTACTGCATTTCACCGGTCTTCCTGACGGAGAAGATCAGGTTTTTGGCCTGTTGGGGTATTGAACCATGCTTGGCTATACTTCGTAGAACGCGGATGGAATCGCCGTATCCTGATGCAGATCGGGTTTATCAATCAAGATAAAGGAAAGAACGCATGTTTAGAGATCACCGAATCGTCCTTGCCGCCATCCTCTCGCTGAGCGGGATGGGTTCATTGGCAGCTGCAGAAGAAATGACCACGACGACCAGCTCAGTGTTCAGTATTGAGACTTCGATTGAACAGATCGCGGATCAGTTAATCGGGACTTGGATGACCACCGAGCCGATCGAGACCCAGCAAAGCGAAGACGGAAACTCGGTTGATGTGTCCATGATGATGAGCATTGCCCCGGTCACGATCGAGGGTATGGACAACACCATGTATGTCGAGAGTTCGCTCTCCAACGCGACATGGGCGCCGTTCCGGCAATCGATCTTCCAGCTCTACGAGTACAAAGGCAAGGTCCGGTTGCGGACCTACACCATGGCGCTGAGCACTGAAGAGCAAGGCGTGCTGAACGGGTTGACCGCCGCTCCATCGCAGTTCCCTGCCGTCAGTAAGGACCAACTGATCGCGACGCTCGATGTTGAACTCAAAGCGGCGGGCGCTGGATTCAGTGGTTCGACTCCATACCCATACCCGACCGGGGTCATGGGGGCTGTGGAAATGACGAGTTCGGTCGCGTTTGATGGAAAGACGCTGACAGTTGCGGATCGTGGGTACGACGCTGAGGGGAACATTGTGTGGGGAGCGGATGAAGATTCGTCGTTTGTCTTTGAACAGGTCGAGCCGTACGCGGTCGCGACGGAGCGTGAGCGTGGGTTGGTGGTGATTGATTATCCTGCGACATTCTCGGATATGGTCGTTCAAGACGGCGACGAGATGCATGTCCACTACTGGGGCTACCTCCCGGACGGTACCGTCTTTGATACAAGCTACAAGCGTGGTGCTCCGTTCGTGTTCATGTATCCACCGGGTGCTCGCGCTATCGATGGCTGGGGCATGGGCATGGACGGGCTCTCCAATGGAGCACGGCGCAAGCTGATCATCCCATCGGATATCGGGTACGGACCAGGCGGGAATCCGCGTGCAAGTATCCCCGGCGATTCGACACTGTACTTCAACATCAATCTCTCGCACCTGGATCGTCCAGAACCGGCTCCTGAAGCAGGTTCAGAAGCAACTTCAGAATCGGGGGAAGCCTCGTCCACAGATGACGCTGCGGACGCCGACGAATAAGTCGACGCATCGGGTTTCAACGCCGACTGGTGGTGTTGTGAATCAGCCGTTTCGGTCGAGAGGGTCATGCTTAAGCAACGCCACCAACTCTTTGTCACACTGTTTGCGTGCACCGACGGGGCATCCGCTGTGGGTGCTTGTGCGCTTGCATGGCTGGTCCGGCGTGAGCGATACGGTGTCTTTGAGGAAGGTTCAGCGGGGTACCTTCAGGATTCAATGACGGCTCTTGTCGTGCCGATCTTTATCTTCACGATGTACTCGTTGGGGCTGTACCGCCCGCGCCGGGATCAAACACTGCTCAGCGAGGTTGCTCGCGTGGTGCAAGCTTCGGTTGTCGCGATGGTCGCGGTGATTGTGCTGACTTGGCTCACCGGTGGGCACCGGATGCCGACGATGCAAACGGTTGGTCCGGTGCTTCCTGCGGAGTTCTTTACTGAGCCCTTCCGCTTTCAGATCCTGATGCTCTCACTGTTTCTTCCGCTCTTGCTGAGTCTTCAACGACTCACCGTGCGTCTCGTGCTTCGCGCGGTGCGCAAGCGTGGACGCAACACCCGCCATGTCGCGGTTCTCGGGATTGGTCGGCTCGGACAGATCACCGCTCGCACGCTCGAACGCAACGCGTGGACCGGTCTGCGTGTGTCCTACTTCATCAGCCATCACGAGCAAACAAACCGCGCGATATGCATCGATAAAGAGATCAAAGGCGGGACGCGTGAGCTTGAGCTGATCCTTGAGCGGTACCCGGTCGATGCGATCTACATCGCATTGCCAAACGCGATGTCGCCGCAGCTTCCCCAGATTTTGCAGCGGCTCGAGCGGTTCGCGGTGGATGTGCGTTTGATCCCGGATGTTCGTTTGAAGTACCTCCCTCAGTCGATGGCGGTGTCCGAGCTTGAGGGCATGCCGATCCTCAGCTATCGCGAGAGCCCGCTCTCAGGGATGGGGGGGATTCTGAAGAGGCTCATCGATATTCTCGGATCGCTTGTTGGCTTGGTGGTGTTCTTGCCGGTGATGCTGGTTGCCGCGGTATTCATCAAACTGAGTTCGCCGGGGCCTGTGATTTTCCGTCAGTTACGGGTGGGCCTCGGTGGCGAGGAGTTCTGGATCTACAAACTCCGCACCATGGCTGGGAGTTCAAACCACGGCGACGCAGCGTGGACTCAGGAGGGCGACCCAAGAATCACCAAGATCGGGCTGTGGTTGCGCCGAACGAGTCTTGATGAGATTCCGCAGTTGTTCAATGTGCTGATCGGGGAGATGTCGCTGGTCGGACCTCGTCCTGAGCGTCCAGAACTGATCGACCGGTTCCGCGAGGACTGGCGAGGGTACATGATCCGCCAGCATGTGAAAGCTGGGATGACCGGCTGGGCGCAGGTGAACGGGCTGCGTGGGAACACGAGTCTTCGCAAGCGTCTTCAGTATGATCTGTTCTACATTCGGCACTGGTCGATTCTGTTTGATATGAGAATCTTGGTGATGACGATTGGGCGCGGATTCGTTCACAAAAATGCCTATTAAAAACCAAACAAAGATGGATAGTTTGCAAATTTGTACCATTCGAACCCTCCCAAGGTTGCGAAGTTTCGGTGAAATCTGTATAAAGGTACCAAGGACATGAAAGGGCGTTCGTGTGGGACCCCTCTAACAAGCCGTGTCACCACTTGATCTTGTCGGTTTTCAGTTTTGCTCGGGAACATTTTGGGCCAGAGTGCGAATAGATCGTCAAGGACAATGACACACCACGCGGATATGCGTGAAAGAAACACCCAAGATTGACTGGTCGGCATGAACGCCGAGTCCAGCAATCTGAGAACAACAAGACGGAGGTTGTCGTGGTAAGACAAGACAATAGACAACGCAAGGCATTTACACTTATCGAACTTCTGGTGGTCATCGCGATCATCGCTCTGCTGATTGGCATCCTCCTGCCCGCACTGGGACAGGCACGCCGCTCGGCACAGAATGTCGTGGCGCAGGCCAATGCTCGTTCGCTCAACACGGGTGCCGCGAACTACGCCGGTGACTCTGACGATGCAATCTTCAGCTTCACATGGCGTGGCGGTGAGTCATATGTCAACCTGAAGAACGGTAACTTGAAACTCGCACCGAATGACCAGACCGCTGCCGCGTGGCAGGCCCAGAACATTCTCCAGCGGGCAACCGGCCGGCTCAAGGGGACAGGTTCGTTCCTCGCACCTGAACAGCGCCTCATGCACCGCCGCTATTCGCACCTTGTGCTGCTGGATTACCTGACCGACCGTCAGCCCGAGCCGATTGCCGCTTCGCCGTTCGACAAGAACCTGATCAACTGGCAAGAGGACCCGCTCGAGTATCTGGAGCCCGGCAACTCGTTCCCATATGGCAACGGTCAACCTGATGAATCTGGCTACGACGATGATGGCAACTGGACCGTCACAGCAATCAGACAGTTGTGGCCGTTCGCTTCAACATACCAAATGGTCCCAGCGGCTTGGAACACGGACGGTATCAACGGCGCCATAACTTATGCACCCGTCGAAGACACCCCACACCTCTTCGCTGCGACTGGCGACAAACCAAAGCTTGGTCGCCGTAAGATGACTCATGTCGCTCACCCATCGGGTAAGGTCATGATGTTCGAAGAGTTTGACCGCTTCTCAGATCCTGCCGGACTCTACTTTGCATACCCCGAAGCCAAAGCAAACCTCGCGTTCTTCGACGGCTCCGTGCGTCAAGAAGAAACTCAGGATGCGAACCCAGGTTGGAACCCAGCGGAACCTGACACTCCTTGGCTCCAAGATTATGTCCCATTGGACACTTTCCCGCTTCCAAAGGGTGGGCTTGGCGATCAGACCACATACTGTCAGCGCTACCGCTGGACACGCAACGGTCTCCAGGGTATCGACTTCGGTGGTAAGGATGTTGGTACTCGCGGTCTCGATGCAATCATCGATCCTGACTGCGTCGAATAAGATACGATATCAATCGTGAATACGAAGATCCCACCAATCCGGTGGGGTCTTTTCATGTATTGAATACGCGGCTGGTTGCCATACAAAAAACGCTCCGGCTTGGGGGCTCAGAGCGTTGGTCTGTGGAGACGTAGTTTTCTTTGGCAGTAAGGGACCGGCAGTAAGGGCTGATGGGCCTGAGGGATTAAGGACCCATACGCTTGTATCGGCGGAGGCGGGCGAGGTTGGTTTCAATCTCTTGCTCCCAGTACACCACATCGATCGCGTTCTCGTAGCCGTCAACGATGGAGGGCATCTCCATCGACTCAGCTTGAATCATGATGCGTTTGTACATCCCGAGGTGCCGCTTCATGCTCTGCATCGATGCGCCACGAAGGGAGATGCGGGTGGTCGAGTTGTAATCGAGCATGTCAGAGCTGAAAGAAGCGAGGGTCGCGTCCAATCGTTTCTGGAGGGATTTGCTTTTCTTGTTGTCTCGTTCTGCGATTTCGTACCCGATGTCGCCGACGGAGTCCCATTTTTCGATGCCTTGGACTTGAGCCCATTCTTCGAGGGTGTTGCCTTCTTCCATCGCGTCAACGATGCCGTATTTGATTGCTTTCTTTGCGGTGAGCGTGAGAACGGTGTCTGGCCCGTCGATCACCTCGTAATCGCGAGGGAGTCCATCAGTGGTGTTGGAGAACTTCCATTCTCCGTGGTCCTTGTAGGCGTACACAGCGGCTGATGAGAGAATCATGGCACGAACGAGGTATCCTGAGTATCCATTGGCATCCGCGGTGCTCTCGAGCTTCGCGGACATGATGGAGTTCATCTTGAGGTCAACTTCTGCTGAGCCGGTGTTGTTCGTGGTGTACCCAACGGCACCACCAAAGTCTGACCCTGGGGTCATGGTGATGGTGTGGCAGTTGAATGATGGCCAAATCGAAGCGCTGATCGCGGATTCAATCAACATGTGCATGTTGACCTTTGAACGATAGTTTTTCATGATCGCGACCATGTCATTGGCGCACCAGAGTGCTCCGCCTCCCGAGTTGATCCGGAATACGACATCAGTGACATCGTTTTCCACTGCCCATTCCAGCGAGTTTGCGACGCTGAGTGGGTAGATCGCTTCGCCGAAGGTCCCTGTGAGGGGGACTTCCATGAGGAGCTGGTAGCCCTCTCGTTTGAGGGATACTTGCTCAGCTTTGTCGTCTGAATCAGTTTTGGGGATGCTGAGAGTGGTTCTCGGGGCATCAATGCTCGAAGCCGGGGTCGCGGTCAGCGGCGTACGCGAGACTGAGCGGACATCGCGGGCGTTGAGAGTCAAGCGGGTGCTGATGCCGTGGACCTCGGTTTCGATGATCACCTCTCGGCGACTCTCAGAGATGACGGTGCCTTCGTAAACGGTCCCATCGCGGAGGATCACCTGGTCACCGATCGCAGCGCTGCTGATGCACGCGAGGGCAATCCCCGCGGCAAGGGCGAGGGTTGATGGCTTGAGAATTCGTTTTTTGGTGTTCATATGTATGGTCCAAGTTGACATTTGGAGACAGGCCACGATGGGCAATGAATTTATCTGTCGCAATAGTCTACCAAACAAGCGGCTGCGTGCCAAGAGGGAACGCAACAAGTCTACAGTTTGTTCGTGAATTTACACTATCAAGTCATTGTGGTCGGGGGCGGACACGCCGGTGTTGAAGCCGCGTGGGCTGCTGCGAATCGCTTGGGAACCCCCGGTTCTGTGGCTTTGGTCTCCCTTGACACCTCAAAAATCGGGGTGATGAGCTGTAATCCGGCAATTGGCGGGCTCGCGAAGGGGCAACTCGTCCGCGAGATCGATGCGATGGGGGGGCTGATGGGGCTGGTCGCGGATGCGACGGGGATCCAGTTCAAACTGCTGAACACTTCGAAGGGCGCCGCGGTGCATGGACCGCGATGTCAATCCGACAAGCACGCGTACGCGCGGACGGTCCAAGCGTTTATCAATGCTCGTCCTGAGATCGATGTCATCGAGGGGGGCGTTGAAGAGATCCTGACCGAGTCCACCAGCGACGGGCAATCGGCACGAGGGGTGGTGATCCGCACTCCAGCGGGCGAGCGGATCGAGCTGAGTTCGCCTTCGGTTGTGCTGACGACCGGCACTTTCATGCGTGCGATCATGCATCGCGGGACGGACACGACTCCGGGTGGTCGGGAGGGTGAGGACGCCGCGAATCCGATTTCTGAAGCGTTGTCGGGTCTTGGGTTTGAGCTGGGGAGATTGAAGACGGGGACACCTCCGCGGCTCAATCGGAACTCGATCGATTGGGATGCGCTGCCTGTGCAGGATGGTGATGAGGACCCGATGCCGTTCTCAGAGCTGTCGCGTGGTGGTTGGGAGATCGGTGGGGTGCGGTGCGACCGGTTCCCATTGATCGAGCAGGTATCGTGCCGACAGACGAACACAGGGCCGGGGTCGCATGATTCGATCCGCGCGAATCTTGATCGCGCACCGATCTTTACAGGTCAGATCGGGTCCGCGGGACCGAGGTACTGTCCAAGCATCGAGGACAAAGTCGTTCGGTTCGCGGAGCGGGAAGAGCACGGCGTGTACCTCGAACCTGAGTCGCACGAAACGGATTGGGTGTATTGCAATGGGATCTCGACGAGCTTGCCGAGGGATGTTCAGGAAACAATTGTGCATTCGATGCCGGGGTGTGAGAACGCTGAGATTCTGATGTATGGATATGCGGTCGAGTACGACATGGTGCGTCCGCATCAGATGTATGTGACGGGACAGACACGCCGCGTTCCAGGGTTCTTCCTCGCAGGACAGATCAACGGCACCAGCGGATACGAAGAAGCCGCGGCGCAGGGGCTGATCGCGGGGATCAACGCGGCGATCCATGCACAAAGCGCAGAGAGTCCAGAGCGGGCAGCGGAGTCATTCTCATTCGATCGATCGCAGGCGTACATCGGGGTGCTGATGGATGATCTGGTCACCAAGACGCCGCGTGAGCCGTACCGGATGTTCACGAGCCGAGCGGAATATCGGTTGTTGCTGAGATCTGACAACGCTCCGGACCGGCTGACCCCGCTTGCGATCGAGCTTGGTCTGCTGGACCATCACGAGCTTGGTCGTCAGCGCAAGGCGCACTTCGAGCGCCGGATGAAGATCATCGAGCAGGGGCGTGCGTTGATGGACTCGACGGTCGATGGCGAGAAGAAGGTTTGCGATCGTGTGCTTGAGCCGGACTATCGCGTCGAGGATTTGGCGCGTGCGATCGGGCCGGCATTGGTTAAAGCTCTGTGTGAAGCGGTGGGTGAAGCAGTGGGGGAGGTTGATCCGGGGATCTACCAGACGCTTCATGCGCACCGTCGGTATGAGCCTTATGTCAAACGGCAGGTGATCGAGATCCGTCGGCACAGCGAGATGGAGCACAAACCGATCCCGGATTGGATCGAGTACGAACCGATGGAATCGCTCAGAAGCGAGGCACGCGCCGCACTCGGGAAGTACCGCCCGACAACCTTCGGGCAAGCATCGCGTCTGGAGGGGATCACGCCTTCGGATCTGACGCTGCTGAGCGTGCTGGTGAAGCGGGCACGCGCGGATCGTCGTGATCTGGTCTGAACTGATTTGATCTGTGGGCTGAGTTAGTGTCCCAGCATCCGGAGTTCATCGCGGAGGATCGCGGCAAGCTCGAAGTTCTCTGAAACAATCGCGGCTTCGAGTCTTTGACGGAGCTCGGCACGCTGACTGACCGGGAGCTTGGGGACCAGACTGTCACGCATCTCGCGGAGCATATCCACCTCCCCGGCTTCCTTGAACTCTTCTTCTTGACCGGTCGCTTCGTAATAGATCTTGAGCGCTTCGATCCCCTCGTCGATTGCGTGGATCGCGGCTTTGTTCTCTTCGTGCTTTACGGCATGGCTTGCGAGCGCCCGCGCC
>Ga0209345_10005454_pt1 | contig 11780 bp, 7 predicted proteins | sample Cruoilmetagenom7_FD_187294 | JGI IMG/M metagenome (GOLD analysis project Ga0209345, IMG submission 187294) | Oil polluted marine microbial communities from Coal Oil Point, Santa Barbara, California, USA - Sample 7 (SPAdes) (version 2) | ecosystem: Environmental > Aquatic > Marine > Oil seeps ...
CCTGAAAACTCGAAGAGCGGCTGGGCGAACTGACTGTTTTTCACTGTCTGCTTCTTGTCCACCAGGGTATCCTTGTAAGCGATCTCCTTGATCAGGTGGTCCCACCTGCTTATTTCGGCTTCCTGAGTTTCCAGAGGCTTCATTTCCAAGGACTTCACCTTGGACGGGCAAATGTCGGCGCAGTTTCCACAACCGGTACAATCCAGCACAGAAACCTGAATCTTGAATTGCAGACCCGCAAAGGCTTTGCCATTGGCCTTGATGGTTTCGGTTCCTGCAGGCAAAGCCTTGGCCTCATCCTCATCTATAAGGAAAGGACGGATGGCAGCATGGGGACAAACATAGGCACACTGGTTACACTGGATACAGTTATCAGGAATCCACTCGGGGACGTTGACTGCAATACCGCGCTTTTCATATTGAGCGGTTCCTGAAGGGAAGGTTCCATCTTCACGCCCCGTAAAAGCACTAACTGGAAGGTCGTCACCCGCAAGATTATTAATAGGTACCACCACGTTCCTGACAAAATCGGGTAAATCCCGTTCATTCGCCTTATTGGTATCTGCTCCAAGTTGACTCCAGGCAGCATCCACCTCAACTTTGATTACATCTCCACCCTTCTCCACAGCGGCAAAGTTCATATTCACCACCTCTTCGCCCTTGCGGCCGAAACTCTTGATGATAAACTTGCGCATCTCTTCAACGGCCTGGTCGAATGGTATAATGTCGGCAATCTTGAAGAAGGCCGACTGCATAATGGTATTGGTCCGGTTACCCAGTCCAATCTCCTGTGCCAGTTTGGTGGCGTTGATGATATAGAAATTGATCTTCTGATCGGCCATCTGTTTCTTCACATAGTTGGGAAGGTGCTTGATGGTCTCTTCCGCACTCCAGATGGAGTTCAGAAGGAAAGTACCACCCTTCTTAATTCCCTTCAGCATATCATATTTCTCCAGGTAAGAGGGGACATGACACGCCACAAAGTCAGGTGTAACAACCAGGTAGGGTGAACGAATGGGATTGTCTCCAAAACGCAGGTGCGAAGTGGTGATACCGCCCGACTTTTTGGAGTCATAGGCAAAATAGGCCTGGCAGTACTTATCGGTCGATTCACCGATGATCATGATGGAGTTCTTATTGGCACCCACAGTACCATCGGAACCCAGTCCATAAAATTTACCCTCAAAGGTACCTTCATCACCAAGTGAAATCTCCGGAAGCAAAGGAAGGGATTTAAAAGTCACATCGTCTAAGATCCCCACGGTGAACCCGTTCTTGGGCTCGGCCATCTTCAGGTTGTCAAAGACAGAGATCATCATGGCAGGAGTGGTATCCTTGGAGGAGAGTCCGTAACGTCCGCCAACAATCACAGGAGCATTCTCCTGTCCGTAGAACAAGTTTTTAATATCCAGGTAGAGAGGTTCTCCATTGGCTCCAAGTTCCTTGGTACGGTCAAGCACAGAAATACGCTTCACCGACTTGGGAAGTACATCCATAAAGTACTTGGCTGAGAAGGGCCTGTAGAGGTGAACAACAAGAAGACCTACCTTTTCACCCTTGGCATTCAAATGATCAACCACCTCTTTGAGGGTCTCGGTAATGGAACCCATTGCAATAACGATATTCTCTGCATCGTCGGCACCATAATAGGTAAAGGGCTTGTATTCGCGGCCGGTCAGTTTGCTGATCTCCTTCATATAGCCAGCAACCTCATCGGGAATTCCCTCATAGAATTTATTGATGGCTTCCCTTGTCTGGAAATAGATATCGGGGTTCTGGGCCAGGCCGCGGGTTACGGGATTCTCAGGATTCAATGAATTGTCCCTGAAAGCTTTTAATGCATTCATATCCACCAGTTTGGCTAATTCGTCCTGGTCTGGCGCTTCCACTTTCTGAATCTCGTGAGATGTACGGAATCCGTCAAAGAAATGCATGAACGGAACTCTTGTTTTGATGGAGGTCAGGTGGGCAACAGCAGCCAGGTCCATAACCTCCTGGACGCTTCCTGTTGCCAGCATGGCAAATCCGGTCTGGCGGGTTGACATCACATCGCTATGGTCACCAAATATGGAGAGTGCCTGTGCTGCCAGACTCCGTGCAGATACATGGAATACCCCGGGGAGCAGTTCGCCTGAAATTTTGTACATATTAGGGATCATTAAAAGGAGTCCCTGGGATGCGGTGAAGGTGGAGGTCAGGGCACCACTCTGAAGTGATCCGTGAACTGCACCGGCGGCACCTGCCTCCGATTGCATTTCAGCAACCTTAACGGACTCCCCGAAAATGTTCTTTCTACCATTGGCCGACCACTCGTCCACATGTTCTGCCATGTTGGAGGAAGGAGTGATGGGATAAATGGCAGCCACCTCACTGAACATGTAAGCAATATGCGCTGCGGCATAATTACCATCACATGTCATGAAATTCTTCTTATTTGCCATGCTATTTTTACTTAAGTATTTAAATTACAACTAGTTAACTATATGTGTTGAAGTCACCCAAAATTAGTAAAATAGCCTTAATTTTTATCGCAACTTCGTAATATAAAATCATTTCAAATAATCCAGGACCCACGCCCTTAAAACAAAAAAGTGACGGCAAATACCGTCACTTTCTAGATTGTTATCTGGCGGGATCAACCGCTGTTCATGGAGATCAGAAACTCCTCGTTTGTGGAAGTTTTGACCAGTCGGTCACGGAGGAACTGCATGGCCTCCACCGAATTCATATCGGATAGGTAGTTCCTCAGGATCCAGATCTTATCAAGCATAGGCTTGTCAAGCAACAGGTCTTCGCGACGGGTACTGGATGGGTTAACATCCACAGATGGGTATACACGCTTGTTGGATAGTTTCCTGTCGAGCTGCAACTCCATATTACCAGTTCCCTTAAACTCTTCAAAGATCACCTCATCCATTTTGGATCCGGTTTCGGTCAGAGCAGTTGCCAGAATAGTCAATGATCCCCCATCCTCAATGTTCCTGGCGGCGCCAAAGAATCTCTTTGGTTTGTGAAGCGCATTGGCATCCACACCACCCGAGAGTACCTTACCGGAGGCTGGAGATATGGTATTATAGGCCCTTGCAAGACGTGTAATGGAATCAAGCAGGATAACCACGTCATGTCCACACTCCACCATCCGCTTGGCTTTCTCCAATACAATATTGGCAATCCTCACATGCCTTTCCGCTGGCTCATCGAAGGTGGATGAGATTACCTCGGCATTTACATTCCTTGCCATATCAGTAACTTCTTCAGGACGTTCATCGATCAGAAGCACGATCATATAAACTTCAGGATGATTGGCTGCAATGGCATTGGCCACATCCTTCAGCAATACAGTTTTACCCGTCTTAGGCTGCGCAACAATTAATCCACGCTGCCCCTTCCCTATGGGTGAGAACATATCTACCACTCTCACTGAAAGGTTATGCTGTCCGTTCCCCACCAGGGTGAATTTCTCTTCAGGAAAGAGGGGTGTCAGGTAATCGAAGGGAACCCTGTCACGAATAAAATCGGGACTCCGGCCATTGATGGACTCCACTTTAATCAGAGGGAAATATTTCTCCCCTTCTTTGGGTGGACGAATGGTTCCCGTTACATTGTCTCCGGTTTTCAGACCAAAGAGTTTGATCTGACTCTGGCTTACATAGATATCATCGGGGGAGTTCAGGTAGTTGTAATCGGAAGAACGAAGGAAGCCATAGCCATCAGGCATAATTTCAAGCACACCCGAGTTGGTAATCAAACCTTCAAAATCGTATTTATCTACCTCCCGGCGCTCCTGGGGTCTCTTATGTCCTCGGTTATCACGTTGATCACCCCGATCCCTCTGATCCTTTTGATCCCTCTGATCCTTTTGATCCTTTTGATCCTTTTGATCCCTCTGATCCCTCTGATCCTTTTGATCCTTTTGATCCTTTTGATCCCTCTGATCATGACGTTCAGGACGTTCACCGTTCTCCCTCTGTTCACTACGTTCATTACGCTCATTGCGTTCATTGCGTTCATTGCGATTGCCACGATCCCGGAAATCACGGCGACCACCCTCTTTTTTGAAAGATTTGTCTTCCTTGGGAGAGGAGTGACGCTCCTTCTGCTCCTTTTGTTTCTCGGGCCTGGAGGGCACTTTTTCAGAGCTAACGGCTTCTGTTGCTTCAGGACTTACTTCGGGTTCCTGCTTTTTCTCCTTTTTTGGCCTGCCTGGTCGTTTTTTAGATTGAGGAGCCGGCTCTTCTGAAGCCTTGGTCTCGTTTTCTTTATTGGGACTCTCTTTTTTGGAATTTTCTCTCCTGGAACCCTCTTTCCTGGGGCCCTCTTTCTTTGCAGCTTTGCTTTCAGATACCACGATGGCCTGGGTATCTAAAATCTTATAAATCAGATCCTGCTTCTTAAACGACTCGACTCGCTTAATTTTTAATTCCTTAGCAATATCGCGTAATTCAGCTAGGAGCTTTTTATTCAGTTCAAGAATATCGTACATATAAGTTGTGATAATTAAATAATAATCCTGTAAGGATGAGTTAAATCAAGATAATTTGGAATTTAATCAGAATGGAACCTGTGTTCGTCAGAATGGAATTCTATGCAATATTAATGGAAATATAGTGAACTACCAAAAATAATACATATATTCAGACGCATTTAATACCTCTGTTGCCGGGCGTATGAGACAACTTAAGATAATCAAGCAGGTCACTAACCGGGAGACTCCTTCTCTTGACAAATACTTGCATGAGATCGGAAAAGTGGATCTTATTACTGCAGAGGAGGAGGTAGAACTTGCGCGCAGGATCCGGAAGGGAGACGGACCGGCCATGGAGAAACTGATCAAAGCCAACCTGCGTTTTGTCGTATCCGTATCCAAACAGTATCAAAATCAGGGATTGAGCCTGCCTGACCTTATTAACGAAGGCAATCTTGGACTGATCAAAGCCGCACAGCGCTTTGATGAGACCCGGGGCTTTAAGTTTATCAGCTACGCCGTATGGTGGATCAGGCAATCGATCCTGCAGGCACTTGCGGAACAGGCCCGTATTGTTCGTCTGCCACTGAATAAGATCGGCTCCATCAACAAGATTAATAAGACCTTTGCTGAGCTGGAGCAGAAATTTGAACGGGAACCCACAGTCATGGAGATAGCTGAGGCCCTGGAACTTGCTCCGGAAGATGTGAAGGAGGCCATCCGCAGCTCCGGCAGGCATGTCTCCATGGATGCTCCTCTCCAGGACGGAGAAGATGGGAACATGTATGATGTGCTGCTCAACGGGGAGACTCCATCTCCCGACAGGGGACTGCTGAACGATTCGCTCCGAAAAGAGATTGAACGGGCCCTCAGCACCCTTACCTATAGAGAAGCCAGCATCATCAGGCTCTACTTCGGACTGAATGGCAAACATCCTCATACCCTGGAAGAGATCGGGGAAGAGTTTAATCTAACCAGGGAACGGGTACGGCAAATTAAGGAAAAAGCCATTAAGCGCCTGAAGCATACCACCAGGAGCAAAATCCTCAAGAGCTACCTGGGCTAATTCTTTTTTACAATATCCCCCGCACTGGAGCTATGGGAGTGAATCACCCTGGCATCTCCCTTGTAATAGATATTACCCGCACTTGAGGCATTCATGGAGATCTCCTCGGTGGCATAAACCCTGGCATCACCAGCACTGGATACCACCACCTTTACCTTGGCGGCAATCAGGTCATAAGCATTCAGGTCACCGGCACTGCTCAGGCTGACATCCAGTATCTCTGTACTTCCTGATATACGGGCATCGCCACTGGAACTGATATCCAGGTTAATCTCATCGGCTTCCACTTCCAGGCTTAAATCACCGGCACTACTGATGGAGAGACGAAGATCCTCGCAGTTAAAAGGAGTCTGACCCACACAATCGCCTGCACTGCTGATCTTTAACTCGCTTAATTCCGGGAGGGTAACATGAACCTTCTTGGATTTGGCGTTCCGGATATTTACCCGGTCAGTCTTTACCACCAGCATGTTTCCTTCCTTCTCTGTTAGTATCACCTCCTGGAGGTTTTCATCGGCTTCCACCCTCACATCGAAGCTGTTTCCCTCGCTCAGGTAAACATCGATTCCCGAACTTACATGTACCCCTGTGAAGCCGGAAATATCACGGGTTTCATCAACCACACGGCCGTTGCCGGAAATACTCTCATTCCATCCATCGATGTAGCAGGAGGAGAGTGTCATTAGAAAAGCAAGGCTAAGAAATGCTAATTTTTTCATTTTCTGGAGATTTGAAAATTAATGATATCATTAAATAATAGACGTATGAGTTTCAGAATTGTTACTCCACCTCCAACACAAGACCTTTCAGGTATTCTCCCTCGGGATGGTAAATGCTAACAGGGTGATCGGCTGGCTGGGAGAGTTGATGGAGAATGCGTGCCTTCCTCCGTGCGTTGGCTGCTGCCACAAACACCGACTTCCGGAAATTTTCTCTGCTCACTGCCTGTGAACAGCTGAAAGTAAAAAGGATGCCACCCGGGGCTATCGCCTCAAAGGCTCTTTGGTTCAGTCGCTTATAACCCTGCAGAGCATTGCTCAGCACATTCTGATGCTTGGCAAAAGCTGGCGGGTCCAGGATCACCAGGTCGTAGGATTCCTTCATCTCCTTGAAGTATCTGAAGGCATCCACTGCCATAGCCAGGTGTCGCTTATCTCCCGGAAAATTCATCTCAGCATGCTCCCTGGTCAGATCGATGGCCTTCCCACTGCTGTCCACACTATGGACCAGTTTGGCTCCTCCCCCCATCCCATAGATGCTGAAACCTCCCGTATATCCAAACATATTCAGAACTTTACGCCCTTTGGAGTAATCACCAACCAGTTTCCGGTTGTCGCGCTGGTCAATGAAAAAACCCGTTTTCTGACCCTCCACCCAGTTCACATTGAAGCGGTAGCCATTTTCCAGCACCTCTCCCCCTTTCTGTTTTCCCAGCAATAAGCCGGATTTGCCTGAAATTCCGGGCTTATCAGGCAGAGTGGTTTCACTCTTATTATAGATGGTGTGCAGCTGCTCACCGGCCACCTTTTTCAGGGACTCTACGATAGCATCCAGGTTCCGGAACATTCCAATGGAGTGCATCTGTGCCACGGCCACCCCTCCGTAATAGTCCACAATCAGACCTGGCAAACCGTCTCCTTCTGCATTGACCCACCTGAAAACATTGGTTCGGAGATTGTCTGTCAGTCCCAGATTTTCCCTTAATCTCCAGGCGCTGGCAATCTTCTGGTCCCAGAAGTCCTGGTCTGTCTCCACCTGCTCAAAACCGATCACCCGCACTGCGATGGAGCCCTGCTGATAGTGTCCTGATGCCAGAAACTCATCGTGATTGTCGTACACGTCAACCAGTTCACCCTCCCGGGCAGCTCCGTGTATCTTCTTGATGGCCCCGGAGAAAACCCAGGGATGAAATCTCCTGAGTGATTGATCCTTGCCCGATTTTAGTACGATTCTGGTGCGCTCGCTCATTCTTTATTGTATTGAAGCTCTTAAACTATTGTAAATCATCAGGCAGATCCAGGCATCCGTGGCCGCATACCTCAACTGGGCCTCGCTTAATACATCTGCATCCCAGTTGGAGACCTGCTGCGATTTTGAGATACGCCTGTTCAACACGATTCCACTAATTTTCTTTAATCCCTTTTCGTCTATCCGGAAGGCCTGCACATACTGCTGGAGGTCCAGAAAACCCTTGGATTCAAACTGAAAGTCAGCCCGAAGCCTTCTCAGGTCATCCTGCAAACCCAGTCCGATCTTCAGGGGAATCTCTTCCGAAAGCAGTTCCAGAAGCTTCCCGGGATAGCCGATTCGGCTAACCCTGAGAATCCAGGCCTGTTCCAGAGAAGATATCTGGATCAAAGCGGTGGGATAGACCTTACCCTTCTTGAAGGAGGGTCTGGTTTCTGTATCAAATCCAAGAACCGGTTGCCGGGCAATCTGCCCTATCTCCTGCTCAAATGATTCCATCGAATCAATCAACTGTATAGGCCCCTCATACTGGATCAGCTCCAGTTCGGCCACCTTTTCTTTACTTATCTCACTCTGAAACATCACTCTTTCTCTGTTGGATCAACACCGGAGACAAATAATTCATGCAGAGCCTGCAGTGCACGCAGCAGTTTGGCTCCCCAGTGTTCGTTAAATCGTACTTTCAAATCCCAGGCGGCATCATTCATCAGCTCTTCCATCCCGAGGCTGTAGCTGGCAATAAAATCTCTCAGCTCCTGATAGAGATCGGCCACATCTTCCGAAATGGTATGATTCACCAGTTCGGAGCGATCAAACTCCTCCTCCCCGGCCATTCGCAGAATATCATTGTAGGGACCCAGGATCATGGATACCCGTTGAAACAGGGCCGACCACTCCTGCTCGCTAACTGCTGGCTCAATGCCAGATTCCATGACCGGTCCCGTTTCACCGATATCCAGAAACGAGGTATAGACCACAGATAGATGTTTTAGCGATTCCGTGATAAAATCCCTTCCCTCGCTACCCTTCAGCTCTTCCAGGAAGCTGCAGCAGGCATTGGCCACCTTGACGAAGGCTACCAATTCGCTGGAATAGACAAAATTGTGAACCGGATTAGCTTCTTCCTGCATGGGGCAAAGATAGCTAAAAGAGTGAAAACCGGACAGCTTAGCCCTTCCATCTGAGGATCAGGTCCTTCTTCCGCTCAAGCTTCCCCTGGTCAATAAGCCACTCGGCCACCGTGGCCACTTTTAGCGGATCCAGGCCTGTTTGTTCCACCAGTTTATCCAGCGCAAGCGGATGCTCCGAAAGCTGCTGAGCCACAGCTTCCATTATGGCATTAAACTCCTCGCTGCCAGGATGCAGCTGCGCCTCCCCCCTGCATACATCGCAGCGTCCGCAGCGCGGCGTGTCCATCTGTCCGAAATAGCTCAACAGAAACTGGTTCCTGCAACTGGTTTCGGAGGAAGCATAACGAAGCATCTCCCTGATACGCTTTTCGTACCGTTCCTTCCTGAAATTATACCGGTCCTGCGCGATCAAAAGATTCTTATCATCCAATCGCTCCTCCAGGAAGGTCAGGACCGGAAGCTCCTTTCGGGGAAGGTAATGAATAATCTGGCGTTTGGACAGGGTCTTCAGATAGCTGTATACCTTTTCCTGAGGCAGTCCGGATCGCCTGGCCAGCGAAAACTCATCGATTTTCACAAATTGGGAAAAGAGACCACTGTAGGAGCGTAAGAGTAATTTGATAAAGCCATCAAATTCTGCATTTTTCACCTGGAAGGTGTAGAGCTCATCCCGTTCCACACTAAATTTGATCCTCGAGGGATTATAATAGGCCTCCGTTAGTACCATATAACCTTCTCTGGCCAATATCTGGAGAGAGCTATGGGCCACCATGGCGCTGAAGCGGTAGCGGTGGAGGAAGTCTCCAATTTCAAAATCATAGGGCTGTCCCCTGCCACTGCCCAGGGGAATCTGCAGGTAGTTGCAAAGGGCCCGGTACACCTCCCGGATCTTCGGGATACCCGGGAAATTGACTGCGATACGCTGTTCAACAACCCGTTTATCGCTCGCGTTGTACAGCAGGATGGCCCGGGAGTGTACTCCGTCACGACCCACTCTGCCTGCCTCCTGAAAATAGGCCTCCGGTCCGTCCGGCAGATCCATATGAATCGCAAAGCGAACATCGGGTTTATCTATTCCCATCCCAAAAGCATTGGTGGCTACCATGATCCTGAACCGATCCTGCATCCACGCTTGTTGTCTTTCGTCTCTTACTGCCTGTTTCAATCCGGCATGGTAATAATCAGCGCTTATGCCCTGCTCTGAAAGCAACTGGGCGAGTTCCCTGCATTTTTTGCGGTTCCTGGTATAGACAATGCCACAGCCCTCCAAATCACCGGCAAGCTTCAGCAACTCCCTGGTTTTGTCCGCTGTGGCGACCACCAGGTAATCCAGGTTCTCCCGGTCAAAACTTTTCTGTTTCAGATTATGCTGCCTGAATTCCAGCCGATCCTGTATATCCTCACACACTTCAGGCGTAGCTGTAGCAGTAAGTGCCAGAACCGGGATTTCCTCCAGCAGCTCTCTCAGACCGCTTATTTCCAGGTAGGAAGGCCTGAAATCATAACCCCATTGGGAGATGCAGTGGGCCTCATCCACGGCAATCAGGTTCACATTCATATCCCTTACCCTGGTTCGGAAGAGAGGGGTGCGAAGGCGTTCCGGCGATACATAGAGGAACTTATACCCGCCATAGACACAGTTGTTCAGTGCGATATCAATTTCGTAAGCACTCATGCCGGAATGGATGGCAAGAGCTTTGATTTTTTTCCCCTGTAGCTGGTCCACCTGGTCCTTCATCAATGCAATCAAGGGAGTGATAACGATGCAAATGCCCTCCATGATCAGGGCCGGAACCTGAAAGGTAAGAGACTTGCCTCCCCCGGTGGGCATAAGGGCCAAAGTATCCCTTCCTGAGAGGATGGAAAGGATGATCTCCTCCTGCAGGGGGCGGAATTTTTCATACCCCCAGGTGGCATATAAAACCTGGCGAATTTCCTCGCGATCTCCTAAGCTTTTTTTTTGTAATTTTGCCACATTTAAAAATAACCAAATTATCATACAATGTCGTTTGCCCAGGATAAAATTGCTGCAGAAGGATTAACCTTCGATGATGTGTTGTTGCTGCCTGCTTTCTCAAAGGTTCTACCCAGGGAAGTGAATATCGAATCGAAGTTCTCCAGGAACATTTCCCTGAATACGCCCATCGTTTCGGCAGCTATGGATACAGTTACCGAGGAAAAACTGGCCATTACCATAGCCCGGGAAGGGGGAATCGGGGTCATTCACAAGAATATGCCACTGAAGGAGCAGGCCAGGCAGGTAAAAAAGGTCAAACGGGCAGAGAGTGTGATGATCCACGAACCTATCACCATCAGGAAAGAGGGGACCGTTGGTGATGCACTGAACCTGATGAAGGAGTATAAAATCGGGGGTATCCCGGTAGTAAACGACAAGGGGGTACTAATCGGGATCGTAACCAACCGCGACCTTCGTTTTCAGCAGGATATGGACAGGGCCATTGAGGAGGTGATGACTGTGGAAAATATCATAACCACCACCCGTAACACGGGACTGGCCGAAGCTGGCATGATCCTGCAGGCCCATAAGATTGAAAAGCTTCCGGTGGTAGATCGCAACAACAAGTTAATCGGATTGATCACGTATAAGGATATCACCAAATCCAAGGATCGGCCCAACTCCTGCAAAGATGACAAAGGCCGTTTGCGGGTGGCTGCTGCAGTGGGGGTCTCTCCCGATATCCTTGAACGGGTAAGCGCCCTGGAAGAGGCCGGCGTGGATGCAGTGGTAATTGATACCGCCCATGGTCATCATACAGGAGTTGTGGATAGTCTGAAGAAAGTTAAAAAGAAGTTCCCTGGGCTTGAAGTGGTGGTGGGCAATGTGGCCACTGCAGCTGCAGCTAAGGCATTGGTTAAGGCCGGGGCGGATGGTGTCAAGGTAGGAATTGGACCGGGCTCAATCTGCACCACCAGGATCATCGCAGGAGTAGGTGTTCCGCAGTTGACAGCCATATTTGATGTGGCCAAGGCTCTCGAAGGAACAGGGGTACCTGTTATCGCCGACGGAGGGATCAGGTACTCAGGGGATATTGTTAAAGCACTGGCTGCAGGGGCCAGTTCCATCATGGCCGGTTCACTTTTTGCCGGTGTGGAGGAAAGTCCCGGCGAAACCATTATCTACAATGGCCGG
>Ga0209345_10005455_pt1 | contig 11780 bp, 8 predicted proteins | sample Cruoilmetagenom7_FD_187294 | JGI IMG/M metagenome (GOLD analysis project Ga0209345, IMG submission 187294) | Oil polluted marine microbial communities from Coal Oil Point, Santa Barbara, California, USA - Sample 7 (SPAdes) (version 2) | ecosystem: Environmental > Aquatic > Marine > Oil seeps ...
CCTCATGATATATAGCATCAGCTCGATAATGGCCATAGATGCCAAAAGAATCAGGTGTGAGCACCTGCTTAGCTATTAATCCAACTACTAAGATAATAAAAAGTATCAGCACGATACGTTTTATATGTACATTGTAACTTGATTGCACTCATAGCCTCCTTTATATTAATAATCACTTAATGACGCAGGATGCTTCGCGCGGCAACATCGCAATGGGCACCTTATATCTATTTATTAGTATAGTATCTGTTCATAAATGAGAATTTATAAACATTTCCAAGGTATGAGGAAAAAATAACCGCAGAAATACATTTTGCATTTCAACAGGTTGCTTCAAAACGTAATTTTTTCAATTTCTGCGTTAGAAAATTAATTTGATTCTTTTAAATACTACCTGTAAGGCTGGGGTCAAATTAATTTTGTGCCTTGAACTTAGAGAATTTCTCATTACGCAGCAGCCTGTTATTGGGTAGATAATAGTATGAAGTATCCTGAAAATCAAGACCATCTTTTGATATTTTTACAATTATTGTTATTTTCAGATTATTCTAATAAAAAAATGATTTTTTCCCCTAATTAAAACGGATAGATAAAATGTATTCAAATCATTTCAAGCATCTTGTAAGCTGCATGAATCACAGGTTTTCCTCCCAATCAATCCTGTGGGCTGTGTGTCAATTATAGCTATTTAAAGGTAAATACACAAAAAAGAACTATTCATTTTAAAGGGAGGCTACCCCTTTGTGCAGGTTTATGAAAAAAAATCATGTAAATATCCGAGGGAGATGCTGGACAACAATTTGGCTTTATAAGGTAAATTTTTTTTAGCTGTTTTTTTTAGAAGGAAAATTCATTGTGGTAGAACATATATCTTGCAGTTTCAAAAAATCCACGGGTTATGTCGGTCATTTGCTTTGTTTTTTCAGGATAAAAGGCTTTTACATCATTTTCAGGTCTTTCTGATTTTAATTTGTGCAGACATATATTGGTTCCGTCAAAATACATGCTAAGATAAAATTTGTCGCCAACAACACCGATTAATGGCCTGTTGTGACGATCTCCGCCAAATATCAACGCATAATTATCTGTTGAAGATCTGTTTATGTCCCTTCCCATGGTAGTATTGATATAAGATATTCCAGCCATGCTTGCAGCTGTGGGCAGCATATCCATTAAAGTTGTTACGCGCTTAATAATTTCAGGATTTTTTATTATTTCAGGACCATACATTATAAAAGGAACATGATGTTTTGTTAAACCCAGGAGATCATCAACAGGCATGTGTGGAGATAATTTGCTTTTGTCATTATGATCACCGTAAAGCAAAAACAAAGTATTATCAAAATACGGTGCTTTTTGTGCTATTTTCAAATATTCTCCCACATTAAAATCCATCAGTCTGATAGCATTATATTGCCTGGCATTTAAAAATCCATGGGATGAAACCTTTTTTTCTGAGATATTTTTGACTTTGAAATTACTGTCATCTTTTGGTATGGTAAAGGGACGATGATTTGCAGCTGTCTGAATAATCGCGAAAAAAGGTTTATCTTTATTTTGCTTACAAAAGGTATTGTGAGCTGCTTTAAACAGATCTCTGTCTGATATTCCCCATACATCAACCCGAGGGTATTTATAATCTCCCTCCTCAAAAAGCAAAAGCCCTTTTATGTTATTTGTGAGCAAACCTCTCATGTTTGCCCAGTTTGCGCTTCCTCCAAGAAAATAATATTTATCATGCTTTTTAAAGTGGTTTATTATTGTATGCTGATTGATAATCAATGGATTACGGGTGGCAGTTTCAACCATTGATACATCAGGTATGCCTGTTATTTTGCCGAAAACTGTTCTTGATGTTCCACTTGCAGGCACATAAAAGTTTGGGAAAAACCATCCTTTCTTTGCAATTGCATCAATATGCGGAGTCGGATTAAGCTTATTGCCCAGGATTCCCACCCTGTTTGCTCCTAATGATTCAAGCATTATAAGTACAACATTTACAGGTTTTGCTGGTTTGAAAAGAGGCTCTTTTCTCCGGATAAAATTCAAATCGTTTGTGTTTGGTGTGTCCACATTTAAATATTTTGATACTGTATTATAATATTTTTTTACTAAATTAAGATCATATATCTGTTTTCTGTTTTTAAAAGTATCAAAAAAAAACAGTACAGGATTCAGGCCAAGAGCTGCTACATATGAATTATTTGCAAAATATGCCTCACTCCAGCGAAGAGGGGTTAGAGTATTAACTTTACCAAAAATACCTAATGCAAAAAATAGAAATATTAGTACAAAAGCAAGCAGATACTGTTTTTTTGAGATGATACTGTCTTGTTTTGCAGACAGCATAAGGTAAAGCCTTTTAAACAGTTTAATAAAAAAAAGCAAAACAATTCCAAATCCCAGAAGAAGCCAGACAACAGGATATGATTCCCATACCATCTGTCCGGATATATAAGGATTTTTCAAAAAGTTTAAAGCCGAAACATTAACTCTTTCTCCTAAATAGGCAAAATAGATAAAATCACAAATATAGAAAAACAAAAGCAAAGCCATCACCAAAATTGTATAAGCTTTACCCAAGTTTCGTATAATGCTGTTTGATGCAATGTTGTATTTTGGAAAAAAAGAAAACAAAAGTATGGGGATGCAGATGATAAGAGCTAATCTAAAATCAAATTTTAACCCTAAGTAAAGAGCTTTTATGATGGTTCCGGAACTTAAATTAGCGTAGTAATCATTGAAATATATAAAAAAAAGACTGCGAAATATTAAAAAAACAGATAAATAACAACCTACGGAAAATAAAACAAGTCTGATTTTTTTTAAATGCCATAAATACATAGTATCTTCAAGTTATGCTATTTTTATGATGTAATCAAGTTCTAATAGCACATTGGCTTAGACGATTGCATATTATAAAATTATTTTGTTTGCTGTTTTTTTAATTTAAAATATGCAGTTGCTTTAATAAGGCTTTGTTTTGCCAACCAGAAAATCGCGAAAAAAACTAATAAAGGATCTATAAGATAATCCCAAAGGTTTCGAGATTCCATAATCTCAAAGCTGTATGAGATTGCAGCAAAACAAATGCATAATAAAGCGGGATAATGATAAGTGTTCAATGCAAAGATGCATATAATAAAAAGAGATAAAATAAATAAAAAAGAGCCATAACCTGCTAAATAAGGATCAGTATAATAAAGTCCCAGGGAAAGAGGATAAAGTACTATAGCTCCTGTGACAACAAGGAGCATTAAAAAATTCAAATTTTTATTGGTTACTATTTTTTTATCAAATAACTTTTGATAAATGAAACACAATAATAAAAGCATTGTTGTTGTGCTTAAACTGCCTAAAACTCCCCATAAATATTTTGTAAGACTTATACCATTAAAAGACATTTCTGAAATTAAAACAGATATGCCCACAATGTAAAGACGGTATAAAGTCCTAATGTTATTTTTTTTTACTACAGCCAGCATAAAAGCTATAATTACAAGCAAGCTGCTTATGTGGCCTGTTATTAAAGGCGTGCTGATAATAATTTCTGTTTTAACCATGTTTTATTAAATGTGATATGTTTTATTAGGGTTTTATTCCAGGTAAATAATAAATGATAGTTACCTTTATCATCTCTTATCATACTCGGATAATCAAATTGACCTGTTTTATTATCTTCAAATGTGTGAATGATATGCCAGCTTTGTCCAATATCTGTTGAATAAGCTAATGACAGATTATCTCTTTTATTTTTGCTATTGTTAAAAACTATTAACATGTTACCGTATTGAAGAACCATGCCTGCTATTGCCGAATTGGGATTTGCAAGGCTAATAAAGGAGGGTTTTGACCATATTTTTCCGCCATTTGTTGTTTTTACCATTTGAACTTTATATGGAGGGCTGCCACCATTTCTGAAAAAACCTGTTGCTGATATCGAATTATTGGACAAAATAATTGGCTGCAAAGCTGATCTTCCTTTGCTGAGGCGCATTTTATAAATAACTTCAGATTGCTTATTAACAAGTAGTATTTCACAAAATTTTCCAATAAATTCATGATATGCGGGTAGTCCTATTGTGCCATCAGCAAACAGAAAAGGAGTTCCTTTTACAAGAGTACTAATATTTAAAAAAGGAGAAGAAATAAGTCTTTTAGGACAACTCCAGGTATTTCCTTCATCCATGGAAATAGTTGTGTTTATTGAACTGCCTGACCATCCTCCTAAAGATACGCTTACAAAAAAAAGCCGGATGTTATTATCACTATCACGCATTACAGAGCAGTTCCCAAGTTTTTTGACGTAACGGCCCATGTCTTCATGAATATTTTGCCTGGTAACAAGAACTTTTTCATCACCCCATGTATTGCTGCTTTTATGAAAAACTGCTGTAAAAATATTTACATCTTTTGCACCTTCCCTTGTGCCTCCATACCAGAAACCTTGCAGATTGCCTGATTTAAGTCGAATGATCGCAGGGCAGTGTACAAGCTTTGTTTTTCCTTTAGAAGCAAACTGTGCTTGGTATTTTGCCTCATCAGATAAGCTGTCTTTGATATGATAGCTGGTTTGCTTAAAAGTAAATGTTTGTTTAACCTTTGGCGATTTTATCAGTAACAAGCTAAAAGATAGCAATACAAAAAAAAGTAATAAAGTTTTTTTTTTTAGTAAAAACATAGTATTTAAGTTGAAAAATAGATTTAATTTACCATTTTGTTTTTTTTGAAAAAGCTATAACTTATAGCAGATAAAGGAGAATGTTTACTTTAATTTTTGACCGCAGAATTACATTTAAGCAAACATCAAATAGTTTGTCAAGAAATATTTTTTGTACAAATCTTGATAAAAAATACAAATTTTATTATATCTAGCTTGGTTGAAAAAGATTATACTTTTATTTTAAAAATTATAATTAAGGAATGATATTATTATGGAAAAAGAAATCGACATAGGCCCTATAAGACCACCAAGTGAAGGAGGAAGTTCTTCCCTGCTGATCAGGACAACAAGAAACTGTCCCTGGAACAGATGCAGTTTCTGTTATGGTCTTGCTTACAATCATGAGAAATTTCAACTACGCTCAATAGAAGAAATTATAAAAGATATAGATAGAGTAATTTATATAAAAAAGATCATAGATGAAATTTTATCAGAATTGGGAGAAGATATACAGTCACCTGAACAAATTGTAAAAATTATACTAAAGAAACATTCCGAACTTTTATCATGTCAGCAAACCTTTCTGAGTGTCTTTAACTGGATTGCATCTGGTGCAAAAACAGTGTTTTTGCAGGATGCAGATTCTTTGGTAATGAAGACAGATAAGCTTGTTGAGGTATTATGCTACTTAACAAAATCTTTTCCCACAATTCAAAGGGTTACTACCTATGCCCGTGCAAAAACTGTTTTGAAAAAGAGTGCAAGTGAACTTAAAATGTTAAACAAAGCAGGCCTTCTGCGACTTCACGTGGGGCTTGAAACAGGTGATGACGATCTGTTAAAGCAAATCAAAAAAGGAATCACAGCTATAGAACATATTGAATCCGGAAGAAAAGCAATAGATGCAGGCTTTGAGCTTTCAACATATGTTATGCCAGGATTAGGAGGGCTTGACATGTCAATGAATCATGCTAAAAATACTGCATATGTATTAAATAAAATCAACCCCCATTATATTAGATCCAGGCCCTTTGTTCCCAGGCCTGGGACACCGATATTTGAAGACTACCAAGCTGGTAAAATTCGTTTGTTGCTGCCCCACAGTATTTTGCGGGAAATGGGAGTATTTATCAGCTCGTTAACGGCATCTTCACAAATCTGTTTTGATCATATGATTAATCCTTCGTATAGATCACAAAACAGCATTGTCCATCTTTTTAGCCAGGATTATGAAGGCTACTGTTTACAAGATAAGAAAGAGGAACTATTAGCAATCATTTCAAATGGCCTGGAAATAGAAGAGTCAAAATTTATAAGTTATAAGAATTATATGAATGGAATGTTATAACAAAAGCAGTTTTAAAAAATTGTATTATCAATTTTTTAAAACTGCAGGATTATTTTTGATATCCCATTTCCTGTGCTACAATTTTTCTATGGTATTTGCCTGAACCGTTCATTAGCTGCATTGATTTTGCCTGCTTATAATAAAAATGCAGGTCATATTCTTCTGTAAATCCCATGGCACCATGCACCTGGAGAGCAAGGCTTGTAACTTTTTGAAACGCTTCACCTGCATAGGCTTTGGCCATTGAAATTTCTTTTTTACAGGAAAGACCATTACTTGTTTTCCATGCAGCCTGGTATGCAATCAGTTTTGATGCTTCAACCTCTATGGCCATTTCAGCACAGTAATGCGAAATTGTCTGGAAACTGCCTATGGGTACACCGAACTGCTCCCTCTCCTTGGCCCATTTTACTGTCATTTCCAATACTTTTTGAAGACCGCCTACCATCATCATGCATTGGCTTATAACAAGTTTTGGTACTGTTTTTTCAATTATATCCCATCCATGTCCAATGTTTCCAATAATGTTTTCTTCAGGCACAACACAATTATCAAAAACAATCTTGCAGTATTGATCTGTGGAAAACGTTGGAATTATAGAGCATTTAACACCTTTATCTTTTGTATCCACAATAAAAATTGATATGCGCTCATCTGATTTCAACTTTTCTTTTACGCAGCAAATAATATAGTCACATGTTTGGGCATAAGGAACGAATAATTTTGTTCCGTTTAATATATAGCTTTGTCCATTTTTTTCAGCAACTGTAAAAATTTCGTTTTCTGACCAGGTATCACCTGATTCACCCACGGCAAAAGTTACAATAATCCTGCCATCTGCTATTTGCGGCAAAAGTCTTTCTTTAATTTTTTCGTTGGCATATTTTTTTATGATTGAGGCTCCTACAACAGAGGTTGCCAGAAAAGGGCTGGGAAACAGCGTCCTTCCCATCTCCTCAATTACAGGACATACATCAATAAAACTACTGCCTATTCCCTGATAGCGCTCATCAATAAGCATGCCAAGCCAGCCCAGATCAGCTATTTTATTCCAGTTTTCTGTATGGTAGCCTTGTTGAGTTGCAATTGTTTCCCGCAGCATTTCAATATTCCATTGTTTTGAAAAAAAAGCCCTTGCCGAATCCTTGAACATTTTCTGTTCCTTGGTTAGACTAAAATCCATGATACTTTTCCCATTTATTTTGTTTTTTGCTTTTTAAAAGTTAAACCAAGCCCCCGCGAGGCAATCACTGATTTTAAAATTTCACTTGTTCCTCCCTGGATCGTGTATGAAGGAGACCACAAGTAACAGTCTGCTACATCCCCTTTAAGTGGTGTATCAGGATAACCAGGCATGACCTGTCCGAATTGTCCAATAATTTGGGTTGCAGCATTTGACAGTTTTTGACCAAACCTTGTACAAAAAGTTTTGCTGATAGCAGCTTCGCGATTTGGTATTTTTCCCTGATCTATTACCCAGGCGACCTGATAACAAAGCAGCCTTCCCACTTCAAATTCAGTATCAAGTTCAGCCATTTGATCACAAATAACAGGATCATTTGACAAAGAAGCATTATCCCTGACATGATTTTGCAGACTTTCATAAAGCGGATAGTTTTGCATCAGTCTCTCAAGTCCTGCTCTTTCATAATCAACCTGGGAAAGAGCCTGATAAAATCCTTTATTTTTTTCTCCTACAAGATATTTTTTTTCAACTTTTACGTTATCAAAAAATACTTCATTGAAACAGTGTACGCCAATCATATTATAAAGCGGGCGCACTGTAATCCCTGGCAGTTTCAGATCCACAATGATCTCGCTGATATTTTTATATTTTGGACCGTCAGGATCTGTTAAAACCACAAGCCATATATAATCGGCATTATGGGCATTGGTAGTCCAGGTTTTCTGGCCATTTATTATAAAATGGTTGTTTTCCTCTATAGCAGTTGTTGAAACAGCAGCAACATCTGAACCAGCGTCAGGTTCACTCATTCCCAGACAAAAAGATATCTCTGCTTTAATTATTTTAGGGAGAAACTCTTTTTTTAATTCCTCGGTTCCATAATGTATTAAAGAAGGGCCGATCTGACGCTCTCCAAAAAAATGATACATGATAGGAGGCTGGCATTTTAATATTTCTTCCATAAATACTGCTCTGTCAATATATGAGCGGTTGCCGCCTCCATACTCTTTTGGCCATGTCAACCCCATCCATCCTTTTTTTGCAAGCCTGCGGGAAAACTCAGGTGAAGACTCTTCCATGAAATAGTTACTTTTTTTTTCAAATGTGCCTTTTTTGTATTCATCATCAAGAAACTCGCGCACTTCTATGCGAAACTGATCTTGCTTTTTTGTAAAAGAAAACTCCATCATAAATCTCCTTAATCCGAAAATAACATCAAATATTTAATATTAAACCATACAGATACTAACTGCCTAATTTGCAAGTGCAGGTGGTTTTTTGTCAAGAACCTGCCTTATCTTTTGCAAAAGAATTGCAGGTGCAACAGGTTTTGATATAAAATTAATTTTTCCTTCAAGAATTTCTTCATCCTTTATAATCTTGTCTGTATATCCGCTGATAAAAAGCACCTTAACGTCAGATTTTATCTTGATTATTTCATGATATACCTGTTTTCCGTTTTTAACAGGCATAATTACATCAAGCACAACAATATGAATTCTGTTTTTGTTTTGAATAAATTTTATTACCGCATCTCCGCCATCAACAGCTTCTATGACCTTATAGCCATATTGAAGAAGAACCTTTTTTGAAAGGGTCCTTACATGTTCATCATCTTCTGCAATAAGTACTGTTTCTGTGCCTTTTATTTTATCCTTATGAATTGTTTGTGGTTTTTCATCTTCTGGTATAGCATTCTGGGTAATAGGAAGATATATTTTAAATGCTGTGCCGATATTTTTCTTGCTGGTTACATCAATAAAACCATTGTGCTGCTTAACAATTCCGTAGATCATTGAAAGTCCTAGCCCTGTTCCCTTGCCTGCTTCTTTTGTTGTAAAAAATGGATCAAAGATCTTATCTAAAATATTGTTTTCAATACCTGTGCCTGTATCTGAAACAGATAAGAGAGCGTATTTTCCAGTTTTTTTAATATTTTTTAAATAGTTGTTGCTGCTATCTACGCATTTTGTGGATATAGTTAGAACTCCTCCATTTGGCATTGCATCTTTTGCATTTGCAGCAAGATTTAAAAGAATTTGATCAATCTGTCCTGAATCTGCTATAACAATCAGGCTTTCATTATGAATTTCAAGCTTAAGGTTAATATCTTCCCGTATAATCCTTGTCAGTAAAGGTTCGGAATTACAAACCAGCTTATTAATATTCACAGAAGATGGCTTTATCAATTGTTTTCTGCTAAATGCCAGCAGGCTTTTTGTAAGGTCTGACGCTCTGTCAGCAGACAGAAGTATATGTGTGACATAATCCATTGCTTGAGTGGCATCTTCAAGGGATATACGCAACAACTCTCCATATCCTAGTATGGCAGTAAGAATATTGTTGAAATCATGAGCTACCCCCCCTGCAAGAGTACCCACAGCCTCCATTTTGTGGGAATGTCTTAACTGTTCTTCGAGGATCTGCTTTTCCTTTTCTCTTTTTTTTAATGACAAGAACATCTCATTAAAAGCTTTTGCAAGGTTTCCTATTTCATCTTTTGTTTCAACTGGAATTTTGTCAACATCTCCTCCCATTCCTAAAATATTGGCTACTGTGGTCAGCCTTACAAGAGGTCTGGTGATTTTTTTTGCCATTAAAAATATTAAAAAGGAGCCTAAACTCCAGAATATTAATCCCACAGCAATACTTTCCATAAGCTGATTTTTTAATTGAGAGTTTAAGCTTGCTTTGCTTAATGTTATACTGATAAATCCTGTAACTTGTTTTGTATCAGAATCAATGTCACCAGAAAAAAACATTGCTTCTTCTCCTGAGTAATGAGGCTTTGATAAAACAGGTGCCCAGAACTGGATATTTTTTTTGTTTTCTGAAAAAAAAACTTTCCATTCCTTGCTTAAACTGGGCGGCAAATTTTTATTTTTTTCTGTTTGAAAATCAAATGTATTTTTACTGCTGTCTCTTGCTTTATGCAGCAAAAGATCCATTTGCTTGTTTAGTACTAAAACATCTACAACTTCATCCACCTGGAAAACTGCTTTTACAGGGTCTTTTAAAAAATCAGCATCCTCAGAAAAAACACCAATTCGTGAGTTGTAGGCAAGTATTTTAGATAGCATTTTCCCGTTGTTTACCAATGCATCTGTCAATAGTCTACACTGATATTTATAATAAAAAATATTCAATAAGGAAAAAACAACAAACATGAAAGCCGTAAATATAAAAAATAGTTTAACGCTGAAACTCGTGTTTAAAGATTTCAGAAATTTTAAAAGCATATTATACCTGTGAAAAATAATTAGCGTTTAAGATGATTTGTTTGTTGGTGCAGTATAAAAAACCGTTTTTTGAGTTTGGTTTTAAAATGTAAAAAAATAGAGGGCTCTTTACATTTGCTTTAAGCTAAAAGATTTTAAGGATTTTTTTCCCTGATATTTTTTTTATTTATCGGTATTTTAAGTTTTTCTGCAATTTTATAGTTTATTGACACAACAGCTCTTCTTGCATTGGATCTTTTAATATTTTCTATTTTTTCCCCGGCGAGTATTTTTTTTGCCATTTCTCCGGCCTGACAGCCAATATCCTCTGCATCAATTCCAATTGAAATTAATGCACCCATTTTAATATATTTTTTAGAAAACGTTAAAACAGGAATTTTATTTTCAAAAGAAAAAAGAAAGAGAGCCTCAACTGTTTCAGAAGTATATAGTGTAAGATCAGGAAGCATCCAGAAAAGGTCAATTTTTCCAATTAATGTTTTAATAATGACCGGGACTTTTTTGGGACTATCCGTTTTCAAGACAATCATTTTTATCCCATTTTGACGGGCAGCTTTTATAGCGCTTTTAGCAATGTGCCCAGTTGTTTTTGGACAATATAAAAGCCCGATTCGCTTGACAGAAGGCATAATTTTTGTGATAAGCTTAAGCTTTTTGTCCTGTGGTATATTTAAACTTATACCTGTGATTTGTTTCATATCAGAGATAAGTGGTTCAGGGTTTAATACCATGGAATAGATAACAGGAGTTTGTTGTAATTTCTTGTTGACCTTTGCTTTCTTGACTTTTGATAGAGCGCTAATACCAATTGTAAAAAATAAGTCGACTATACTATTATTTATTTTAGTAACAATATCAACATCTTTATTTTCTGAAAGAATAATTCTTGTTATGTCAGCTTTACATATGCTTTTAAAACCTTTTAATGCTTTTTCGTATGGTTTGACCTGAAAGCTTTGAATAACCAGTATATTAGATGATGCAGCCATTAGAATGCTGTGGCTGTAGAATATTGTTATCATCAACAATATGAGTTTTTTTTTCACGCTATTTCTCGCAACTGAGCTGCGTTTATTTTAACAAATTAATATATATATAGAATGGTTCGGTAGTTTTTTTTGAGTCAACGGTTAAAAATTATTAGATTTAAATTTTTTACCGAACTATTGTATATACATATTTAAAATATACCATAAACATGTATAGAAGTTAACAGACTATAGAAAAAATAATTTTTTTTTAAAAAGCAAAATCACTTTAATTTTCATAAAAAGAGTAAATTAAACTTAAACCTGAAAATTAAAGTTGCTTTTAAAATATATTTTGCTTATATGTAAATAAATA
>Ga0209345_10005456_pt1 | contig 11780 bp, 13 predicted proteins | sample Cruoilmetagenom7_FD_187294 | JGI IMG/M metagenome (GOLD analysis project Ga0209345, IMG submission 187294) | Oil polluted marine microbial communities from Coal Oil Point, Santa Barbara, California, USA - Sample 7 (SPAdes) (version 2) | ecosystem: Environmental > Aquatic > Marine > Oil seeps ...
AAGTAGGAGCAGCACTTGCAGACGGTGGAGACCGAACAGGCGGGCAGGAACTTGCAATCAGGTCGATAGTTGATTTCTATTTGATAAATGAGATGATTCCTGTGGGAGGGGGCTCTTTCGGAGCAAATCTGGGTGCAACCTTCTGGTCAAAGGATAAGGGTGCAGCAGGTGTTAAAGAGGATAAAGAGGGTTTGAGAACCCTTCATAAGACGGTGAATAGAGTTATGAAGGAATTGGAGACTTACGAAAAGAAAACCTGAAAAATTAATATTAATAAAGAATGCGAGGGATGATATGGGTGTGAGAATAGCATGGGGAATCACAGGGGCCGGAGATGTTCTTGGTGAGACCGTGGCTATTATGAAGGAAGTTTTAAAGAATTATGACATGGAGGTTCATGTCTATCTTTCTAAGGAGGGAGAGACCGTTCTAAAGTTCTACAAGCTTTTCAAAGAGGTCAAAGAGAGTTTTCCAAAAGTTAGAACAGAAAAAGGACCAAATTCTCCTTTTCTATCGGCAAAACTTCAGTTAGGAGAATACAAGTTATTCTTAATTGCTCCCGCCACGGCGAATACCGTTGCAAAGATGGCACACGGCATTGCAGATTCGCTCATCACAAATTCGGCGGCACAGGCAATGAAGGTGGACGTACCCGTATATATCTTCCCCGTGGATCAGAAAGAGGGAGAAGTAATAACAAAGCTTCCTGATGGCAGGGATCTGAAGGTAAGAATCCGGAAAGAGGATGTGGAGAATGTAGAGAGATTACGAAGAATGCGGGGCATAACTGTTCTTGGTCAGATTGGGGAGATAGAAGAGGTAGTGAAGAAGATATGTTAATAGGTTAATTATTTATCCTTATTTAATGTAAGAACCACGAGATTATCTAAAACGCGTTACACCAACCTTTTTGCAGTAATCACTAATCGGGCAGATACTGCACTTTGGGCTCATCGGTGTGCAGATAGTTTTGCCATGCATGACGAGAAGCCCATTAAAGGGTATCCAGTATCGTTCTGGAAGTATCTTTCGTAAGGCAGATTCTGTCTGATATGGATTTTTGGTCTCTACGAGACCCAGGCGGTTTGATATACGGTGAACATGCGTATCAACTGCGATACCTGGTTTATCGTAACCGAGCGTGATAACAATATTTGCGGTCTTTCTACCGACACCCTTGAACTTCAAGAGCTCATCCATCGTATTCGGAACGTGTGAAGCATACTCATCGACCAGAAGACGGCTAATATCGAGGATTTGATCAGCCTTTCTTCTGTAAAATCCTACTGGATAGATTGCAGATTCTATCTCCTCTTTTTCCAGGCATAACATCTCTTCCGGCGTTTTTGCAAGCGTAAATAACCGTTTTGATGCTATGGCAGTCACCTCGTCCTTGGTTCTAAGACTCAAAAGGCACGAGATCAGGACTAAAAAAGGATCTCTTCTCTTTGAAATATCCGTCAACGCCAATCTTTCTTCTGGATATTGCTCTTTAAGAATATGCACAATCTTTTCAATCTCAACAGGCAAGTATCTCTCCCCTTCCGGATCCTGAAGAATATACTGTCAGACCACTTATAAACCTTATTCACGGTGCCAACTTTCAAAAATTGACAGTTCCTAAATCGATAAACACAAAAACCTTTAAAAGGAGGTAAAAATTTGTAATTACGAAGAGGTGGAGAAGATATTAGATGAGCGAAGAACTGTCGATTGATGGACTCAGTGAAGATCTGAAAAAGAAGGGTATTCACCCCTCATATCACCGTTTGAAGATTCTTGAATATCTAATGCAGAATAAAACGCATCCAACGGCTGATATGATATATAAAGAACTTTCAAAGGAAATACCACCACTCTCAAAAACAACCGTTTATAATAGTCTAAAACTTTTTCTAAAGAGAGGTATTATACAGGAATTGACGATAGAGGAGAAGGAGGTGAGATACGATGCAGATACAAGACCTCATGCGCACTTTAAATGTACCGAGTGTGGAAACGTGATTGATATGGCTATAGAACCACCAACCCTCAATCCTGAGAGAGTGGTAGAGGGCCATAAAGTTACTGAGTGCCACCTCTACCTTAAAGGCGTCTGCAAGAATTGTTTAAAAAACCCAAAAAAATGAGTATTTCTCCCCCGAGATTGTAAAGTTATTGGGTGTTTGAAGAAAACACGATAAAAAAAAATTTCACTTCTTCTCCCATTTATAAAGCTCTACAACCTGTGAAAGTGTACTTCCTCGTCTTATCTCTTCTCTGATCCTCTCTTCGTTCTTCTTCACTTCCACTGCCCTTCTTGCAATCTCGTATCCCCTTTCCCTCGGAATAACGACCACACCACTAGTGTCTCCCACGATCCAGTCTCCGGGCTTAACTATCTGTCCGCAACAGGTTATCTCGGCATTTATCTCCCCGAAACCCTTTGGTTCCCCTGCGTTTGGCACTGTTGCCGTTGCAAATAAGGGATAATTCAACTTCATTATGTCATCCACGTCCCTCACACCTCCATCGATCACCACACCAGATATTCCCTTATTCATACAGCTTCTCGTGGCCAATTCACCCCATGGGGCAATATTTTTTCCCCTATCATTATTTATGACGATGGCATCTCCTTTTCCAGCTATATCTATCGCCTCAACGGGTTTAGCCCAATCTCCTGCAAAAGTCTGCACCGTTACGGCTCTCCCAACCATCTTTACCCCCCTATTTACCGGAAAAACGCCGCTCATTGCTCCCTTTCTGTGCATTGCGTCGCTTATGTTTGACGTCGAAACTTTTTCTAAAAGCTCTCTCGTCTTCTCGTCAAGCGTCTTCTCTTCTTCATACTCTATTTTTGGTTCATCTATAGCTCTTCTTATCTTAACCGTGGATTCTTCGACGTTTGCAGAGTGGGTGATGTTCCCGCCTACGATGACGATCTTAGCACCATATTTTACAGATTGGGCGGCGGTTTGAGCATCTAATCCCCCCGCTACGGCTATAGGAATCGAGACGTTCTTTGATATCTCTTTTAATATATCAACAGAAGTTTTTCCTACCATCTGCTCATCTATCCCTGCGTGCACGTTCAGATAATGCACTCCAAGACTCTCCAGCTCTTTCGCTCTCTCAACAGGATCTTTTACTGCCAGAAGATCGACCATTATCTCCACCCCATACAGGTTTGCCGCCCTGATGGCCTCCTCAATCGTGGCATCGTCCACGTTTCCGAGAACGTTTATTATATTTGCGCCGGATTTTGCGGCCATCTCCACCTCAATCGCCCCTGTATCCGCCACCTTCATATCCGCCACAATCTTTTTATCCGGAAAAATCTCCCGCAAGGTTCTTACAGCGTTCATACCTTCACTCTTTATAAGGGGAGTTCCCGCCTCTATCCAATCTGCCCCACCTTTCACTGATTCTTTTGCGATTTGAACCGCTCTATTCAACTCTAAAAGATCCAATGCAACTTGTATTATTGGTTTATTACCCATAACAATTGACTCCTACTTAGTATGAATATCTCTAAATCACCTTAATACCCTAATCAAGACACCATCTTCTACCACAATATTACGTTCCTCTTCACCACGATACCTATAAAAAAGATAATATTTAAACCTATTTTTCTTACCTCTCCAAAGACCATCCACTTCCTATGCCCTTTCCTCTAAAAAGATCTAAAGACTTTTTACCATAACGCGGTGAAAGAGATAGGAATAAATCTATGGGGGCACCCCATAGAATACATAATTTGCCGCTTCATGAATGTCGCCCACTTCGACGATCTTCATCCCCCACTCTTCCGCGGCATATTCGACCATATCTATTGGGACCGAATGAACTCTTTCGATGGTATAACCAAAGCATCTTTTGACCTCTGTAACCTGTTGTATATTCTGGTGAGATTGACCGTTTGGTATCAAGAAAGTCTCAACGCCGGATTTAGCTGCTGCCTCTGCCTTCCCAAATATTCCGCCAACGGGCCCTATAGAGCCGTCTTCTTGAATCGTGCCGGTTATCGTGAGGTCGTCTGGAATATCATATCCTCTTATCGCTGAGATTAGTGCTAATGACATTGCCGCTCCAGATGAGGGGCCACCGCTGATATCTGTGTTAGAGTAATAAGGCGTAAATACGACGTCATACTTTGAGAAGTCAAAATTCAATATCTCCCCAACGACTTTTACGGCAGTCTTCTCGGCATCTTGTTTATCAACTTCCGTTAAGACGTGTGTGGTATTCACGAGTATCTTTCCACTGCCTGGATTAACTTCGACAGAGGCATATCCTACGAGACCTTCGCCTCGATCATTTACTGCAACGGTCTTTATATACGAACCCATCGCCGAGGCGGGCATGAAGGAGATACAAGATATGCAAGAGACTAATATCACCATAAGGATAATTAGCGAAAAGATCTGTTTCCGTGACATAACTAATGTATTTTTAAAGGGGGAGAAAGATATAATTTTTGGTGAATGGAAATAGCGGTGATACCATGGAATTACAGAATTTAAAGATCGTTGGTACAGCCCACGTCTCTGAAAAAAGTATAAAAGAAGTTAGAGAGACCATAAGGAAAGAAAAACCAGACATAGTTGCAGTGGAGCTTGATGAGGGAAGATTTAGGGGTTTAATTGAGAGAGAAGAGATGTCTTTGAGAGAGGTTTTAAGAGCAAGAGACGGTGAAGTTCGCCTATTACTTGTTCAGTGGCTTCTCTCACATATCCAAAAAAAAATTGGAAAGGGGGTAGGTATAATGCCTGGAGAAGAGATGCTTATGGCAGTAGAAGAAGCAAAAAAGATCGGAGCAAGTGTTGTTCTGATAGATAGAGATATAAGAATAACGCTTCAGCTACTTAGAGATAAGATGACTTTTAGAGAGAAGATGAGAATATTTTTTTCACTGTTAAGATCTCTATTCATCAGAAAAGGCGAGTTGATAGAATTGGATCACATCACCGACGAGGACGTCTTGGATGATCTTGTAAACGAGTTTAAAAAACTCTCCCCAAACGCGGCAAAGGTACTGATAGATGAGAGAGATGCGTACATGGCAAAAAATCTCCTATCACTATCTCAAATGGGTGAAGATAAAAAAATTGTTGCAGTGGTTGGTGCCGGACACGAAAAAGGGGTGAAAAGATATATAAAAGCCTCAAAAATAAAAGAGGGAACTACCCCTCCCTTACAGATGGGGTACTAAAAAACCGAAGTTTTTGAGGACTTTGCTTAACTTTCTCTGTTCTCTCTTCAACTTTCCTTCAGATTTAGACAAATATCTTGAATTATCTTCCTGATTGCAAATCTTCGATTTGCAAACTTGAAAATCTCCAATTTTCAAATGCCATCTCTTTCTTGATTCTTCTCGACCTGATTACATCGAATATTTTTGATAACGGCTCCCATCTTGGATCTTTTTCTTCTATTACTAATGGTGTATCAATTTTTTTCACCAAAAAATAGTTTTAACCACTCTAATATAGTTTTTTCGGGTTTATTTCGGTCACAATTGAGTTTTATGAATTTTTAGAATGTACTTTTACAAACCAAGACAAGAACAAGCACAGCTATATAAAAGAACGATTTACAATCCTAAATTTTGACTTGACTTAAGGGGGGGATAAGGATGTATACGTCCCCTTCGCGTCTTAATTCTACATGTTTTGCACTCATATCCTGATACTCCTCTCTAACTTTTTATTATCTTTTCTAACCTGTAGATATTGTATGAGCAGAACGAAAGACGATATTTATATCCTATAAATACAAGCATTGAAGAAGGGAAGAAGATGACAAGATCCTATGAAGAGGTATTGGAAAAAGTCAGGGCGGGTTTTTTGGATCCCATTCTGAGAAGATCACACCGGGATTCTTTGGAATCCTCTTTTAGATCTGCTTTGGATCGCCTTGAAGAGATGCAATACGGAACGCCGATATGGTGGAGCGAGGGAGAAGAAGCCGACTACGAATCAGCATCGAAGAGAGATATGCCAGAATCCACGTCCGAGATGGGTGAGGTGATACCCCGTTTGGTGCGATTCTTAAAGGGCATACCGATATACGGTCATCCGGAGACGGTGCCAAACGTCATACCGCAGAGCACAATTCCCTCGATCGTCGGCGTGGCACTCGCCGCCATCTGCAATCCGAACATCATGGAGGAATCGTACGGCGGCAAGGTCTGTGAAGCCGAGGTGGAAGTGGTATCTTTCATCTCCTCATTGATCGGATATGACAGGAATGAATCCAGTGGTTTTTTCACATTTGGCGGCACCGGCACCAATCTCTACGGTATAAAATTGGGGGTTCAAAAGGTCATCGATGGTTGCAGGGAGAAAGGCATCAGAAGGGACGTGAAGGTGATGGCATCAGAGGTAAGCCACTATTCCCTATTGAACGCAATGGATTGGCTGGGCCTGGGAACGAACAACCTCATCAAAATTGGTGCAGATGAAGACAACTCCGTTTCCCTTGAGAAATTGGAGAAAGAAGCGCGTAGGTTATTGAGCGAAGGCAAACAAATTGCCTGTATTGTTCCAACACTTGGAACGACGGACGCCTTTGGAATAGACGATATTAAAGAGATCGTGGCGTTGAGGGACGATCTGGTGGATGATTTTTCTTTGGACTATTCCCCGCACGTTCACGCGGATTCCGTTATCGGTTGGGTTCTTACAGTCTTCAACGACTATGATTTCGATGAGAATCCACTGAAACTGCCGGGGATCGAGAATCTCATCCATCTGCGAGATAAGATAAGATATTTATATATGGCCGATTCGGCTGGAATAGACTTTCATAAACTCGGTTATACTCCATACGTATCAAGCCTCTTCGTCGTCAAAAACAGAAAGGAGTTGGAATTGATAGCGAGGGATAGGTCACTAATGCCGTATCTCTACCACACGGGTCGTTACCATCCGGGGATATACACGTTAGAGACCTCCAGATCGGGGAGTGGAGTGCTGAGTGCGCTTTCCAGTCTTTATTTCTTGGGTAAAGATGGTTATAGAGTGCTTCTAACACATGCGATCGAGATGACGCAGATCTTCAGGAGAAAGATCAAAAAAATTGGAGGCGTTATTTTAAATGAACAAAATATTGGCCCCGCCACGCTATTTAGAGTCTATCCTCCACCCTACAAAGATAACAGCACGTCAATCTATAAAGAGGAGATAGACGGCGATATCGAACTACTGAAAAGATGTAATAGATACAACGAGGAGATATTTCGTAAAATAGATGAGCAGATCAGATCAAAGGGGGTTGGTATCGTCTTTTCGATGACCAAAAGTTATAAGAAAACGTCTTATGGCGAAGATATTACGGCATTAAAGGCTTACATGACCTCTCCACACATCGAGGAGGAGAATATAGGCCATATCGTTCAGCAGATCTCCCGGGCGATGATGTGAAAAAGTAGAATAAGATATTTTGGAGTATATGAACTACTCAAGAGCTTTATCGTATTCTCCACCATCTATCTTCTCAAGCATGCCTTTCGGCATCAATCCATCGACCGTAATGCCGATAGACTGGCACGTCCCGATCACTTCTTTAACTGCATTCTTCAATTCGTACGAAAGCATCACTTCCATCTTTGTCTCCGCTATCTTCTTCACACCTTCGAGACTTATATCACCTACAGAATCCCTCCCAGGGGTTCCGGAACCTTTCTCTACTCCCGCCTCCTTTTTTATCAGCTCGGAGGTTGGTGGGGTCCCCACCTCGATGGAGAAGCTTTTGTCATCTTCCACGATAACCTTGACAGGAATTTGCATCCCATCAAATCCACTTGTCTTTTCATTTATCTCATCAACGATCTGTTTTATGTTCGCCCCAAGTGGCCCGAGTGCGGGACCGACCGGGGGGCCCGGGGTGGCCTTTCCCCCAGGAACCAAGAGTTCTACGACATCCGACATTACACTTCCTCCTTATCTAATACTCTGATTGAGTCTCCCCTAACTGTAACGGGGATCACCACCGTCGATTCAAAAAATTCCACGGTGACTTCTTCCTTGTTTATATCAACCCTCTTAACTCTTGCCTTCTCTCCTCTGAATGGGCCATTGATAATCTCTACAATATTACCTATCTTCACTCCGGCAGTGGTTGGTTGCGGAGTTAAAAATTGTTCCAGCTCATCTGGGGCGGCTTGGCCTTTTATCACTGCCCTCGCGTGGTTTATTCCGTGTATAACCTGCTCCACTACCTCTCTTGTGGTGCTCTCCACCAGCAGATATCCCTTCAACTTATCCGGAACCAAGATGGAGGCGATTTCATGCTGCCCCATCTCAATCTTCATCTTCATCATACCAGCCACGGCAATCTCTTCCCCTGCAGTGGTCTTAACAGCAAATACCTTCAAACCTTCATCTTTTTCGTCCATTATTGCCCTGTGAAGAAAAATAGCAAGTATACTGCAAACCCGATGACGCCCACGACGAAGATGCCCAACCCCGTTATCTTACCGGTCTTCTCAAACTCATCTCTACTGGGTCTCCTGGTAAGCCTCAATATCCTTCCATATTTCCCTAATTTCTCTATAAATCTAAATTCCATCCTCATTTGACAAAATCTATTCCGTATTTCTTTTGAAAATCTGTGGATATCCTTTCTCTCCCAAATATTTGAGGAGACTTGACCCCGGTGATAACTATCATCGTCTTAATCTTACTCTTAAGATCTGGATCAATCTGGGCACCCCAAATTATCCTCGAATTTGAACTGATGCTCTTATATATCTCCTCGACGACTCCCTCCGCCTCCGATATAGTCATATCTGGCCCTCCAATGACATTTACGAGTGCAGATGTTGCATCGGATATATCGAGATCGAGTAGGGGGCTCCTCAATGCCCTTTTGACAGATTCTATCGCCTTATTCTCTCCCTCTGCCTCGCCGAGACCGATCATAGCGACCCCCCCGTCCTGCATTATCGTTCTAACGTCGGCAAAATCCAAATTAACGAGGCCCGGTTTTGTGATCAACTCAGTGATCCCCTTAACTGCCCTCATCAAAACTTCATCCGCCACTTTGAAGGCGGCCTGAAGGGGCAATCTCGGAACTGCCTCGAGTAACCTATCGTTTGGGATTACTATAACAGTATCCGATACATTTCTAAGCCTCTCCAACCCGGATTCTGCATTTTTTGCCCTTACAACCCCCTCAACGCCAAAAGGCAAAGTCACAACAGATATTGACAGGGCACCGGCATTTCTTGCAGCATTTGCAACTACGGGTGCGCTTCCCGTTCCTGTGCCTCCACCGAGGCCACAAGTTATGAAGACCATATCCGCATCTTCCACAGATTTTTCTATATCGCCCTCACTCTCCTTTGCGGCTTTTTCCCCCGCCTGCGGCATACCACCGGCACCAAGACCCTTGGTGCATCTCTTCCCCAACAAAATTTTCTTATGGGCATTTACAATTAAGAGATGCTGCGCATCGGTATTTAGAGCTGTGAGAGTGGCACCCTTGATGCCCTCCTCTTCCATTCTGTCCACGGTATTACAACCGCTGCCGCCACATCCCATAACCTCAATGGTTGTCTTAAGACTTTTTAATAACTCTTCTAACTCCTGGTTTGCTTCTATGACAGCAGGATCTCCGATCTCTTCCCTCGCCACCTTTTTATCCCCCACTCCCCCTTCTGCCCTTGCCAGCGCCTCTTTAACAATGGAATCCATCATGATTCGTACCTCACTGAGATATAATATTCGATCGTGCCTTATCTATCTCCTATATCAAACTTAAACATTTTCATTCTTTATAAATTTATTGATCTTCTTCTCCACCGCACTTAAAATTCCTCTTATAGATCTAATCTCCTTTCTGCCTGCCCCTGACGCTTCTAAAATTCTCTTCAGCATTAAAGCTGTCTTCTCCCTGTTGAATCTTGGAAATTCTATCTCGTTCAAGACCCTCAAGATATGCTCATCCAAATGGGCCATCTCTTCCCTGCTTGGAATCTCGGTATCTCCTTCATTGGGATCGAGATCGAATAGTTCATAGAGTATTATTCCGACCGACTGTGAGATATTGAGGGTTGGATAATCTGGAGAGGAGGGTATATTCACGATCACATCGCACCTTTTGAGCTCATCATTCGTCAAACCATTGTCCTCCCTCCCAAAAACGATTAAGATTGCTCCTCTTTTCCCTTCAATGAGTTCTTTTAATCTTTTTGGCGTGAGAAATGGTTCTCTTACATAACTTTTCCCGCCGACGATTCTGGTAGTCCCGATGACATAATTGAACTCATCTAAAAGATCCTCTAAATGATCATATATCAAAGCGTTATTTAAAACGTCCTGAGCTCGTGCAGCCATCTTCTTCGCTTCAATATCTATTGTTGGGGGGTTTATAAGGATCAAATCGCCAAATCCAAAATTTTTCATCACCCTTGCTACAGAACCCACATTTCCACTATAAATTGGCTCTACCAGAACCACTTTTATCTGCGGCATTCAAAAATCTCCGATTTTTGAGTGCTCAAAAACCTTCGGTTTTTGGCATGTGAAAATGGAACATTTTCACGGCGACGAATCTTCGATTCGTCTGCATAGCACAAATCTTTGATTTGTGCCTATTTGCAAATCTTTGATTTGCAATCATTCAAAAAACCCCTTCACATGCCAAATAGAATATACATTATCAGATCTAGTGTCTTCCTGGTTGGTAGAGCACAAGTTTTAAAGAGTGGCATCTCTTCACCTCCTGCATCTTATCAAAGGTGGCACGTTTGATATGACTTCTTCATTCACCAACCCATAGGAAAAAAGAACCTCATTTAGAGGGGTAAATGTCTCATCTTTGTATCCCACCCAGTTTGGTGTGTCGCCAAATTCTAAGACCTTTCCTCCACCTAATAATTGTATCCTATCGAAGTGTCTCGGTGAGTATATAGGATCTAGTATTATCCATCTCCCACCCATCTTATGACCAAAGATATCCTCCTTTAGTTCTAATCTCCCAATCTCCCATCCCTCATCTTTCAAGAGCACATACGTGTGATAGCCAAACCAAACGTATTCGCCGTTCGTATTCACTGTCATGGATGGTGCCGAGCCGATCGCAACCTCATAACCTTCCATCTTCAATAATGTAGATAGGAGTAAAGCCTTATCTGTACAATCCCCATGTTGAGTTCTCATAGTTTCGCATGGAAATTTAATAATTTCGGGGTACATGAGAAGTAACAAACCTACTTTCGGGACGGAGACAAGACATCTCTCAATTCCTCTCTCTTCCTCCGGATGTGGGAAGTAGATATCGTCTCTCACGTAGTAATAGAGAAGCTTGGCTAATGCAAGTCTATCCAGATCTTCAAATTCCATGGTCTCCCCGGTTTGGAGAAATACAGATTTTTCCTCCTTCAACGGCTTAATCACCGTCTCTTCCAGATACCCCCTTGCCGTCTCGCTGCTCTCCAAATCTAACCTTCCGGCATCATGAATGATCATATAATTCTCGATAACAGCCAAATCTCTTCTATCCTTCTCCCTTCTCTCTCCAATGCCAGAGTTTTTGAGAAGATCTATGTAGTGGCTTCCTCTGAAATCTCTGTAGTAACTAGAGAGTTCCATAGGCAATTTGGGTTGATCTTTGACGAGTGTATCGTGTAACTGGGCGCTTGCGATCGGAGAGGCTATCGATAAAGATAATAGAAGGAGGACGAATATACCGTGATAAAACCTCATATGTTCTGACCGTTCCGCTCGTTGAAACAATTTTTAATGACTTTCGTAAGTTTGCCTCCGACGCATAGAAAAAACTATTTATAT
>Ga0209345_10005457_pt1 | contig 11778 bp, 10 predicted proteins | sample Cruoilmetagenom7_FD_187294 | JGI IMG/M metagenome (GOLD analysis project Ga0209345, IMG submission 187294) | Oil polluted marine microbial communities from Coal Oil Point, Santa Barbara, California, USA - Sample 7 (SPAdes) (version 2) | ecosystem: Environmental > Aquatic > Marine > Oil seeps ...
GCGTGAGCAGAGGGTACCCACTTTTTCTGACTAAATGTCATAAAAAGAAGGAGGGAATATAAAATGGCTAAAGACAGCGTATTCTATCGAAAACAGAATCACAAATTAACAATGGAATTATTATAAAAGGATTTTTTAATGGATAATAAAGCCGTTCTAACGGGAAAAGAAATAAGAAATAGGTTTATACGATTTTTTAAAGAAAAGCATGGACATGTCCATATAAAAAGTTCAAGCCTGATTCCTGATAATCCGACGGTTTTATTAACAACAGCCGGCATGCTGCAATTTACGCCTATATTTTTGGGTTACGAAGCTCCTCCCATTCCTCCAAGAGCGGTGTCTGCGCAAAAATGCGCAAGGGCAGGTGGCAAGGATTCTGATATAGAAAACGTGGGAAGAACTCCCCGTCATCATACTTTTTTTGAAATGCTCGGAAACTTTAGTTTTGGCGATTATTTTAAGAAAGAAATTATTCCATGGTCGTGGGATTTTGTGACAAACGAGCTGAAAATTGATAAAAACAAACTTTGGATAACCATTTACGACACTGACGATGAATCTTTTGAAATATGGAACAAAGACGTAGGAATTCCGGCTGATAGAATCCTTAGAAAAGGCAAGAAAGACAATTTTTGGGGACCTCCCGGGCCGACCGGACCATGTGGACCTTGTACGGAAATCCATTACGATTTTGGGGAAGAATTTTCCTGCGGCGAAAACTGCGGAATTGAGCATGACTGTGAATGCGATAGATACGTAGAAATTTGGAACCTTGTGTTTATGGAACTAAACAAAGACGAGGACGGAAATTTTACGCCGCTTAAGAAGAAAAATGTGGATACCGGTATGGGTTTAGAGCGGGTAACTATGATTGTAAACGGCGTAACTTCGACGTTTGAGACTGATTTACTTCTGCCAATTTTAGAAAAAGCCAGTGAATTATCAGGTAAGCAATATAAAGAAGACAAAAAAACAGACGTGAGCCTTAGAATAATCACCGACCACGCGCGCTGCGCAACTTTTCTTATCTCAGACGGGCTTATCCCGGGTAATGAAGGCAGAAATTATGTTCTCAGGATGATTATGAGAAGAGCCTTAAGACACGGCAAACTTCTTGGCATAGAACTTCCGTTCCTCTACAAAATTGTCGATACTGTAGTCGAAAATTACGCCGAAACCTATCCTGAACTCAAAATCAACAGGGACAAGATAGTTTCCACCATAAAACGTGAGGAAGAGCGTTTCAGCCAAACACTCGGCAGAGGCGAAAAACTTCTTGAGGAAATAATTGCTGATTTAGGCGAGAAGCGGGTAATTTCCGGGGAAGATGCGTTTAAGCTCTATGACACGTTTGGCTTCCCACTTGAGCTTACAGTTGAAATGGTTCAGGAGAAGGATTTTGAAGTTGATACAGACGGCTTTAACCTGGCGATGAAAAATCAGAAAGAACGGGCAAGAAGCGCGCATACTGCGGTTAAGCTTACAGACGATATGGTTTACAGCGAACTTCTTGAAAAAATAGGCGCAACTGATTTTAGCGGTTATGACAGTGTAAAATCAGATGACAGCGCTATAAAAACTTTGATTAAAGACGGTCATTCTGTGGAAGTTCTTGAGGAAGGCGATTTGGCTGAAATAATTCTCGACAAAACTCCTTTCTACGGGGAATCAGGCGGACAAACAGGCGACACAGGTCTTATTACAAGTCGTAATTTTAGCGCAGAAGTCGTAAATACCACAAAATTCAACGGACTTTTTATCCATAAAGTCAATATTCTTACCGGCGAAGTTTGCGCCGGCGAAAAAGTAATCGCTCAAGTTGACGCTGCAAGAAGAAAACAAATTGTGATTCATCACACAGCCGCGCATTTACTGCAATCAGCCTTAAAAGAAGTTCTTGGCGATGGAGTAGCGCAGGCAGGCTCGCAAGTTGACCCTGAAAGAACCCGTTTTGACTTTACTTTTGACAGGGCTGTTACAGACAAAGAAATTGAAAAAATTGAAAAACTGATTAATAACTGGATAGAAAACGACTTGAAACAGGAAATTACAGAAATGAGCCTTGAAGAAGCTAAAGCAGCAGGGGCTACCGCACTTTTTGACGAGAAATATGCAGACAAAGTAAGAGTTGTAAGCATAGGCAACATCAGCAAAGAACTTTGCGGCGGAACTCATGCCGGCTCAACTTCTGAAATCAGGCTATGTAAAATTGTTTCAGAATCCGCAATTGCCGCCGGCGCAAGAAGAATTGAACTTGTATGCGGGCATAAGGCTTTTGATTACCTGAATGACTACTTAAAACAAATGAACCAGATTTGCAAAAAACTCAAAACCCCGCTATCTGAAACTTTTATAAGAATAGAAAAAATGCGGGAAGAAATTTCTGCCGGACAGAAAAAAATTGGCATGCTGGAAGCGGAGATTGCAAAAGGAAAAACAGCTTCGCTGTTTAAGCAAGCAGTCGAGATAAAAAACGGGAAGCTTCTCGTTGCAAGAGTAAACGGAATCCCTGCAAAAGCTCTTAAAGAAATGGTGGAAAACACTTCCGATAAACTCGGCAACAGCATAGTTTTAATTGCCTCTGAGACCGAAGGCAAAATTTCTATCCTATGTAAAGTTTCTGAGAATTTCGTGCAGTCAGGCGTAAACGCCGGTCAAATGGTAAATGAAATTGCCCAAAAATGCGGCGGAAAAGGCGGCGGACGCCCTAACTTCGCCCAAGCAGGCGCAAAAGATTCCTTAATTCTTGATGATGCTCTTGAAAAACTTAAAGAAAAATTTAAATATTAAGAGTCTGTTTGTAACTACTCAGCTCATTCAAATGGAATATGAAAAAAGTATGGTGTAGCAAATTTAAAATATGCGCAAGTTAAAGAAAAGCGAATGCCGCATCTGCTCAGGTACGCCGTGATGTTATTGCGAAGGGTGCCAGCTTTTTTTGACTAAATGTCAGGAAAAGAAGGAGGGGTTTTAAAGTCCCGACATGACAATCTATTCAGCTCAGCTAAAAAACTGATAGTCTTAAAGCTATATTGGACAGATTCTCATACTAAATTGCAATCAATGAAGCATTAATCCCAAAACGTCATGCTGAACTTACGGATTGCCAGCAGAGGCTGAAAACCGTTTAACGCTGGCAACCAAAACGAATATTGATAAAACCCTGAACATTTATGTAAAATTTCAGGGTGACGATTTAATCCTAATTGACATAACTTGGCATTAAACTGCCATGAGAACTTACGTTAATTGAATTAACGCCATTTCTGTATTGTCGCCGCGCCTGTGTCCGGTTCTTAATATTCTTGTGTATCCGCCGTTTCTATCTTTATATTTAGGACCAATTTCTGAGAAAAGTTTTCTTAAAACCGTAGCCTGAACAGCTTTTCCACCACATTCGCATTTACTCTCATCATCTTTAGACGCTGTGAATTCTTCGCCATTAGCGCAAACACAACCTTCTATTCCCTGATCAAAAATAAACTTTGCTGCCTGTCTTCTGGAATGCACATCACCTTTTTTAGCAAATGTTATAAGCTTTTCCGCATATGATTTTAATACTTTAGCTCTTGTCATAGTTATATTTATTTCGCCATGCATAAATAATGATGTTGCTAAAGATCTTAAAAGCGCTTTTCTTTGATCTTGAGGTTTTCCTAATCTTTTGACTTTATTCTGGTGTCTCATTTGATTTTATCCTTAATGTTTTTTTTAGCTGGTAACTTGTTAATTTCAGATGCTGTTTTTAGAGATTACAAGTTCCTATTATAGTTAAATATAAATTTATTCTTCGATTTCAACGCCTTCTGGGTTTGGCTTAAGTTTTAAACCAAATGCAGTAAGTCTTTCAATAACTTCGTCTGATGATTTTTTACCAAAATTCTTGATGTTTAATAAATCATGCTCTGATTTCATCAAAAGTTCTTCAAGACAATTAATGCTTGCTCTCTTTAAGCAATTATAAGCTCTAACTGAAAGATCAAGTTCTTCAATCCCGATTGTAGGCGCTTGTTGCTCAGGTTCTTCTTCTTCAGGTGGAGCTCCTCCTCCTGCTACGTTAGCTTGTCCGGTCAAGTTTGCTATAGGCAGGAAATGCTCAATTAAAAGGTTTGAAGCCTGACTTAATGCAGTATTAACATCTATACTTCCATTTGACCATACTTCTAAAATAAGTTTGTCAAAATCAGTAACATCGCCAACACGAGTATTTTCTACTGTATAACTTACCTTTCTGATGGGCATAAACACAGCATCTACAGGAAGCATATCAATAGAATTGCTTTCTTCTAATTGCATATTATCTGTTGTTATATAACCTTTGCCGGTTTCTACAAGCACATCAGCATGTAAACTTCCTCCATCGGATAAATTACAGATAACCCAGTCAGGATTAATTATTTTGACGCCGGACGGTAATTGTATATCTCCTGCATAAACAGGTCCTGGCTTGTCAACATCAATTCTTAAACTTTGAACTTCAGGGCATTCGCATTTTACAACAAGTCCTTTTATATTAAGAAGAATATCTGTTACATCTTCTATTACGCCTGGTATTGTTGTATATTCGTGAGTTATTCCCTCGAGTCTTACTGATGTTACAGCTGCGCCTTCCAAACTGGAAAGCAAAACTCTTCTTAAGGAGTTTCCTATTGTAGTTCCATATCCTCTTCCTAATGGTTCGATAATAAACTTTCCATATATTGAACCATCAGAATCTGTTGTTGTATTTACGCATTTTATTGTTAAATCCATAGGATTATTGCAACCTCCTAAATCAATTACTTGGAATAATATTCTACTATTAACTGTTCTTTCACGGTGGGATCCAGCTCTTCTCTTTCTGGAAGCGCGTTTATCTTGATCTTTTGTTTGTTCTTATCTGAGCTTACCCACTTTACTTCAGGGGTTTCCGGCAGTGTTTCAATAATATTTTTGAATAATTCATTGCTTTTTGCTTTAACTGCAATTTCATCACCGGGTTTAATTTTGTATGACGGGATGTCAACAATTCTTCCGTTTACGGTGAAGTGTCTGTGTCTGATAAGTTGTCTTGACTGTTTGCGTCCCGCAGTAAGTCCTGCTGTTGTTATAACGCTATCAAGTCTTGATTCAAGGATTTGCAGAAGAATTGTTCCTGTAACTCCTTTTTTTCTCATTGCCATTTTATAGTATTTGGAAAATTGTTTCTCTGATACCAAATATGAATGACGAACTTTTTGTTTTTCTCTTAAGTGAATAGCATATTCTGAAAGTTTTTTTCTGCTTTGTCCATGCTGACCAGCTCCATAAGGCCGCTTAGTCGCTGAACAATTAGCAGAAGAACATCTGTTTCCTTTTAAAAACAATTTTTTTCCTTCATTTCTGCATATTTTACAAACTGATCCTGTATATCGCGCCAATTTTTTGACTCCTTATCTTTGTTTATTTATTCTAGCCCTATTACTTATACTCTTCTCTTTTTGGGAGCTCTACAGCCATTATGCGGTATAGGAGTTACGTCTTTTATAAGAGTAATTTCAAGTCCTGCTGACTGAAGGCTTCTTATTGCGGTTTCCCTGCCTGAGCCTGGTCCATTAACGTATACTTCCACTGTTCTCATTCCATTATCCATGGATTTTTTTGCAACTGTTTCAGCGGCTGATTGAGCTGCAAACGGTGTGCCTTTTCTTGCTCCCTTAAATCCGCTAGTGCCGGCGCTTGCCCACGCTATTGCATTTCCGAGCATATCAGTTGAAGTCACAATCGTGTTATTAAACGAAGATTGGATATGAACTCTTCCCTGATATATATTCTTTTTTTCTTTCTTTTTTGTTCTTGTTTTGGGTTTAGCCATAATTAAACTATATGCTCCTTGTTTTATGACAGATAACTTGTTAATTTATGATTCTGTTTTAAGAATTTGAAAGTTTTTTTGTCCCTTCTTTTTCTGATATTTAATCAGAAAAAGGTGGTACCCTCCTAAATCTAAAAACCATTTTTATTTTAGATATTTATTTTGTTACTTTTTTCTTGCCTGCAACCGGTCCGCCTCTTTTGCCGCGTCGGGTTCTTGCGTTTGTTTTGCTTCTTTGACCTCTTACAGGAAGTCCTCTACGATGACGGATTCCTCTATAAGAGTTGATTTCACTCAATCTCTTGATGTTCATTGCTTCAAATCTTCTAAGGTCACCTTCGATTTGGTAGTCGGCAAGAACTATTCTTAAACGGTTAATTTCGTCTTCTGTAAGATTATCAGATCTTGCGCTTTCATTTATATTGCATTTGCCAAGTATTTCGCTGGATAAAGTAGCTCCAATACCGTATATATAAGTTAAAGCAATAACCATTCTTTTATTTCTTGGTAAATCAACACCGGCTATTCTTGCCATTAAATTTTTTCTCCTTTTGTCTTCGTTTTCATTAATTCACAGGGGAATAATTTTTTTTTCATATACTCATTTAAGGCATAAAATACCTAAAAAACAAAAATTATTCAAGTCAATTCCAAATTAACCCTGTCTTTGTTTATGTTTAGGATTATCACATATGATTGCGACTCTCCCTCTTCTTCTGATAACTTTACATTTATCACAGATTTTTTTTACTGATGCCCGTACTTTCACTGCTTTGCCCTTTCCTGTTTAAGAACTTATTTTAGTCTGTATATTATTCTTCCCCTGGTTAAATCGTAGGGTGTTAATTCCACCTTAACCTTATCTCCAGGGAGAATTTTAATGAAATTTTTTCTAATTTTTCCTGAAATATGAGCAAGCACCATATGTTCGTTTTCCAATTTTACCCGAAACATCGCATTTGGAAGCGATTCAGTTATTGTACCCTCAAATTCTATGGTTTCTTTTGACATTTGTACCTCAAATAAGCATGTTAAACAACATTCTTATATTGATTCTACACGGAACATGATATTTGACAAGCTATTGAAACAACCCCAAATATTACGAGAAAACCCGTTAAATAAGGTCTTTTTTGTGCTTAAAATGCGATTTGCCTTGTTATAACTAGGGATTTGCCAATTAGCAATTGGGCGCATAAAAAATAATATTAACTTTTGTAAAAAATTTTTATGTAGTTAATTTTAAAACTTCAAGTTCTTCTCTAGAGATTTTTTTGTCGTGAATATAAAGCTCATCTTTATCTGATATGGAAATAAATTTATAAGCTTTTTTCAAATCATCTGAATTTGTTAAAGGAGCATCAGTATTCATAGTCCAGGTGTCATCTTTACCGGAATAATAAATATTCGTTTGCTCTCCGCCTAATCTCTGTCCCCAAATAATGGAGTGACTGATTTTGTTTTTTTCAAAAAATTTCTTAATCTTTTTAAAAAGAAGTCTGCAATTTTTTCTGTAATCACAATTTTCCTCATGATTATATTTTCCGCCTATAATTAAGCCGTTAAATTTACTACTATCACTGTTTTTAATTTCTGTTTTTTCTTCCAAAACCTCTTCAACCTTGTTGAATTTATGAACTTTTCCATTTTTAGACATAAGATAAAAAAGGTGAAACTGGCTAGGGTTTAAGTGAAACATGGTAATAGACTGCCCGTCAGTAATTCCTCCTGCGCTACAATTTAGTATAAAGTGGTATATCTTTGCTCGCTTTTAATAATCTGTTTTTCTATCCAGGGCTTGCCTACATAATTACCCTACTCTCGGCACTCTTGCTGAGGCAGATTCTTAAAGGGAGTCATAGCTACAAACTTGATTTTTGATGCAAAACTTAGCGAATTTATGCTCATAAGGTTTTCTCTTTTATAACTTCAATTAAATAAAAAATCCTGAATATAAAAATTGCTAAAAATTCAGCAAATATAAAGAAATATGTTTTTTTTATATACTCATTCTTTCTTTAGTCCTTTATTTTTTGCCTATTATAAAGCTATAATCTTTTTAAATAGAAAATTAAAGGAAGCGGAATATGAATGAATGTTGTTTAAAAATAGCTGTACCTAATAAAGGAAGGCTTTCTGAGGATACACTTGATCTTTTTAAAAGAGCAGGTCTTACAATTACAAAAAGCAGCAGAAAACTCTATGCGACAACCCAGGACGGAAATTACACAATAATTTTTGTTAGAACTCAGGACATACCAAGTTTTGTGACGGACGGAGTTATGGATTTAGGAGTTACAGGACAGGATATTGTAGCTGAAAAAGAGTTAAGCGTTGATGAAATATTGGAACTTAATTTCGGTTTTTGCCGAATGGTCGTGGCTGTAAAGGAAGAATCATCTGCGAACAGGGCTGAAGACCTTCCTGACAACGTTAAAATCGCCACGTCATTTCCAAATATCGCCAAAAAATATTTTGAGAAGCTTAACAAAAAGGTTCAAATTACTGAAGTTTGCGGGGCAACAGAAGTCATCCCGAAACTTGGATTGGCAGACGTTATAGTTGACATAACTTCAAGCGGCTCTACCCTGAGAAACAATAACTTAAAGATTATTGGAGAAATAATGACCTCAAAATCCACAATAATTGCCCGACCCGGCTTAAAAGAAGAAGCTCCGCAGAAGATAGTATCTTTTGTCAGGGCGATTAAGTCCGCCCTTGATTCTGAGGAAAGAAAATATCTTATGGCAAATATCCCTAAAGCGTCTCTTCAGAAAGTTAAAAAAATTATTCCTGGCTTAAAATCCCCTACTATCGTGGGCCTGCTCGACAATGAAGAAGAAGTTGCCATTCATGTTGTGATTAACAAAAAAAATCTTTATGAAAATATAGATAAATTAAAGCAGCTCGGAGCAACCGGCATCCTTATAATGACGGTAGATCAAATGATTCCTTAAAGATTAGGAGCGTTTAAAACCACTATTTTTTTAAATTTAATAGAACTTTAACAAGTCCTAATGTTATTAACCCCATGCCCGCAACTGTCAGCAAGCCTACTTTGTAATTCTTCTGGATCTGTTCTTTAGCTATTTTAACGCCAGGATGTTTTGCCATGAAATAACCGGTTTTATAGCCGGAATCTGCTGCAAATTTAAGTCCCTGTCCGGTTTTTTGCAGCGCAGCATAAGCGTTTTTTAGTTTCTTACCATTTCTTTCTGCAGTTTTCATTCCTAAAATCCCCCCTTTTTTGCTTTAGCATAACTTTTATAGTTTAAATTTTCATTAAACATAATAGCGTCTAAATTGAATTATTAAATTCCCCTTTAAGTTTATATAACAGGCTATCTAAACTTTTGCGCAGATAACAAGCTTGTATTTTCAATATTAAAAATTACCTAAATAATAGCCTTTTCCCTGATGAGTTTTTTGAAATAAACAACTACGATAGAAGAAAATTAGACTTTAAAAAAATTAGGGGATTTGAGCTTTTTGAAAAATGAAATTTTTTAATAATAAATTCATCACTTCTTTAAAACAAAGCTTTATAAAAGATATCAGCAACAAAACAAAGAAAAGAGTTTTAATTACATTAATTTCTTTGATTGCAATTATTATTAGTATATTTTTGCTAGAAACTTTTATTTTTAAAAAGAATATTGTTTTTTATTTAATTGAAGTATTTTTTTTAATGCTAATCTTTATTTTTGTTTTAGCTTATCAATATTTTAATTTGGAAGAAATAAAAGCAATTTCTAAAAACGAACATCTTTTAAGAAAAGTTATTGAATCATCACAAAAAGTATCTGATTTAAAGAAACTAAAACAGGAAATTGTTGATGAAGTCGGTAAATTTTTTAATGCAGACAGATGTTATTTTAGAATATATAACAAAAAGCAGAATAACTTCTTAAATGTAGATGTTGAATATAGGTCTTCAGAAGAAATCTCCAGTATGATAGGGGTAACTATAGATGCAGAGATTCATAAATATTTTTTTAAACTGTCCCTAAAAGAAAAAAAACCTTTTATTATAATAAATATTAAAGAATACATTAAGAAGAATAACCTTCAGGGATCAATTCTTGACCAATACTTTACTAAAATGGAAATAAAATCCGTTTACCCAATTTCTAGCTATGATAAATGGCATAAAGAAGAGAACCTGACATATTTGGTATTGAATTATGTAAAAAAACCTGTAAAGCTTTCTTTTGAAGATAGAGAATTGTTAAAAACACTTACAGAACAGGCTATAAATGTCATAAATAAATTTTTATTGTATGAAAATATTGAAAAACAGGCTAAAAGAGAAAAACTCTTAAAAGAAATTATTACTACAGTTAGAAGCACTCTTGATTTACATCAAATATTTGAAATTACATGTAAAGAAATAAGCAAAACATTTAATGTAGAAAGAGTGACTGTGGCAGAAATTCCATTTGATGATTATACAAAGTGGTCATCCAAATTTGAATATCTAACAGATGATGAATTAATTGGAGCAAAAAAAGAAAAACAATTTACTGAAATTGGAAATTTTTGGTGTATAAAAATTTTGAATCAAAATCAAAATATTATAATCGATAACATACAAGAGTCAGATTACCCTGATTTTTTTAAAGAATTTTATAAAGAACTTAATGCAAAATCCATAGTTGGCGTACCCATAAAAAATAATGGCGATAAGTGGGGAATATTACTTTTATGTCAATATAAAAAAATTAGGCATTGGACAGATGAAGAGATTAATTTACTTGAAACCATAGCAAACCAGTTTTATATTGCAATTAAACAGGCTGAGCTTTATGAAAAAGAAAAACAAACAGCAGAAAAAGAAAAAGTTTTAAGAGAACTATTAAGTGAAACCAAGCTTTTGCAGAATCCTAATGATATATACAACCATATAATTTGTAAAATGGTTAATTTTTTTCAAATGGACAGTGGTATTGGAGCTGATGTTCCTTATATCGAAAGGGAACCTGCTGTTATAAAGTATGAATTTATAAGAAAAACAGGCATAACTTCAATAATAAATGTGAAAGTCCCTGAAAATGTCTATAATATTGTCATTTCTTCTATACAAAAAAACCTGGAACCATATATTATCAATGACCTAAAAGAATTCAATCAATTAAATAAAAAGGATAAGGCTTTTTTCAGCAAATTTAATGCGCATTCTATAATTATTATCCCACTTATAAGAAGTAATCAAGAATCGCTGTTTTTTGGATTTATATGTTTGAATTTATCTAAACCAGCGCAATGGACACAACATGAACTGGATATATTAAAATCAATGGCTAAAACAGGCGCGAACATAATTTGGGAAGCTTTAAAACTTAAAGAAATCGAGGAACTTCGCACTACTTTTATAATAACACTTGCTCATGACCTTCAGGTCCCGCTTATTGGCGAGAAAAAAGCTGTTGAATTTCTTTTGAAAAGACCCGATGCTTCTCAGATAGGGCAGTATAAGCCCTTTATTGAAACAATGGCAAAAGATAATGAAAATATCATAAACTCCTTAAAAAGGCTCCTTGATAGTTATGATTATGAATCCGGCAAAAAGAAACTTAAGCCCGACTTATATTCTATCTCGGAAATTATTGAAGAAGTCCTGGAATCTTTAAGCAATCTAGCTAGCGCGAAATCTATTTTCGTATCAATTGAAACCCTGGAAAAACTTCCTAAATTATATATAGACAAAGAAGAAATAAAAAAAGCAATCCATATAATTTTGGAAAATGCTATTATTTATACTCAGGAAGGCGGGAATGTTTTAATTAACAGCTGCATTATATTGGAAAAAGAAATAATTACCTGTATAAGTGATAATGGTCCCGGCATAAAACCGGAAATTAAAAAAATTATTTTCCAAAAATATGCAATGACTAAAATTATAGAAAGAAAAATTGGAACAGGACTCAGTTTATATCTTTCAA
>Ga0209345_10005458_pt1 | contig 11778 bp, 13 predicted proteins | sample Cruoilmetagenom7_FD_187294 | JGI IMG/M metagenome (GOLD analysis project Ga0209345, IMG submission 187294) | Oil polluted marine microbial communities from Coal Oil Point, Santa Barbara, California, USA - Sample 7 (SPAdes) (version 2) | ecosystem: Environmental > Aquatic > Marine > Oil seeps ...
CATTGCGCGGCATCGCTGATCTCTCTTTCATCGGCGCAGATCCGCACGCCGCCCGCCTTGCCGCGCGCGCCGGAATGGATCTGGGCCTTGACCACCCATCTATCCCCCGACAACTCACTGGCGCGGTAAACCGCCTGTTCGGGGCTATAGGCAATGCCGCCGCGCGGCACGTTGACGCCGAACCGCTTGAGCAGATCCTTGGCCTGATATTCGTGAATGTCCATGTTCTGTCCTCCCTATCCCTGCGCGACGATGGCATCGGCCACCGTAAGCACATTGCGGGCCATGCGTTCGCTGGCGGCGTCGATCATCTTGCCATCAAGGCTCGCGGCGCCACGGCCCTCGGCGGCCGCTTTCTTGAGCTCTTCGATGATACGATGCGCGCGGCTCACCTCGGCCTCGGGGGGCGAGAACACCTCGTTGGCAAGGGCGATCTGACTTGGGTGAATCGCCCATTTGCCCTCGATCCCCAAAGCGGCGGCGCGCCGTGCCGACAGGGTGTAGCCGTCGGGATCGTTGAAATCGCCGAACGGGCCGTCGATGGCGCGCAGGCCAAAGGCGCGACAGGCCACGGTCATCCGGCTCAGGGCAAAATGCCACTGATCGCCGGGATAATCGGGGTTGAGCCCGCCAATTACCACAGTGCGCGCCCGGTTCGAGGCGGCGTAATCCGCGACGCCAAAGTGCAGCGCCTCAAGGCGGCCGGGCGTGGCGGCAATCGCCTCGACATTGGCCATGCCAAGCGCGGTTTCAATCAGCGCCTCAAGCCCGATCTTGTGGGTAAACCCCATGGCTGTCTCGATCTGACTGACCATGGTTTCGACCGCGTAAAGATCGCCCGGCACGCCGACCTTTGGCACAAGGATCGTGTCAAGATGTTGGCCGACCTGTTCGACGATCTCGACCACGTCGCGATACATGTAATGCGTATCAAGGCCGTTGATGCGGATCGACATGGTTTTGCCCTTGGCCTTCCAATCGATATCGTTGAGCGCCTGAATGATGTTTGAACGCGCCTGAACCTTGTCGGGCGGGGCGACCGCATCTTCGAGGTCGAGAAAGATGTAATCGACGTCCGACTCGGCGGCCTTTTCGATCATCGTCGGGTTCGAGCCGGGCACGGCCAGTTCAGAGCGTTGCAGGCGTTGCTTTTTCAGCGGGTGCAGGGTGTAGCTCATTTTATCTGTCCTTTTCGGCGCTTACGCAGCGCGGGCCTTGGCGATTGAGTGTTGAACCGGTGGGGTGGTGGCGCGGAAATGCTCCTGTGCGGCGGCAACCCCGGCACCGGGTTCGATCATGACCCCGGCATCGACAAGCGCCATTTCCGCCGCCGACAGCGCCCCGCAGAGCATCACCGGATTGAGCGAGCCAAGATGCCCGATCCGAAACGCGCGACCGGCCAGTTGCGCAAGGCCTGAACCAAGCGAGGTCTGGTATTTGTGATAGGCGGTTTCGATCACATGGCGCGCATCCACGCCCTCGGGGGTATAGATCGCCGACACGGTATCGGAGTGCCATTCCGGCCCCTGCGCCACAAGGCGACAGCCCTGCCATTGCTCGACCGCGCGACGCACGCCGGCGGCAAGGCGATTGTGGCGATCCCAGACGCTTTCCATACCCGCCTCAAGCAGCATGTCGACCGACACCCGAAGACCGCGCAAAAGCTGGGTCGCGGGGGTATAGGGGAAATAGCCGGTATCGTTGAGCTTGATCATGTCCGAAAAGCTGAAGTAACAGCGCGCCATGCTGGCATCTTCATGGGCGGCAAGCGCCTTGTCACTGACCGCCAGAATGCCGAGACCGGCCGGCAGCATGAAGCCCTTCTGCGAGCCGGCGACCGCAAGATCGACGCCCCATTTTTCCATCTCGAACTCGATCGAGGCGATCGAACTTACACCGTCAACGAACAAAAGGGCAGGGTGGCCGGTGGCATCAAGGGCCGCGCGAATGCCCGCGATATCCGAGGTCACGCCGGTCGCGGTTTCATTCTGGGTGGCAAAGACCGCCTTGATCTTGTGGTCCTTGTCGGCGGCAAGGCGCGCGGCATAGTCCTCAAGCGGCACGCCCTTGCCCCACTCGACCTCGCAAAGGTCCACCTCAAGCCCAAGCCGCTCGGCCATATCGACCCAAAGCATCGAAAACTGGCCAAAGCGCGACATAAGAACCCGGTCGCCGGTGTTCAGCGTGTTGGTGATCGCCGCCTCCCAGGCGCCGGTGCCCGAGGTCGGATAGATGAATACCCGCCCGCCGGTCTGACGGAACACTTGTTTGAGATCGCTCAGCAGCGGGGTCACGAAATCCGCGAAGTCGGGCGCGCGCATATCCTCCATCGGGATGTTCATGGCGCGCCGGATGACGTCGGGCACATTGGTGGGGCCGGGGATGAAAAGATGCGGGTTGCCGTTCATGGGGTGTCCTCCTCTGATTGCACCCATTATCGCCCCGGATGGTGCCACCGGGGTATCCCCACGCGCATGGAAAAGCGCGACCCTTAGAGGGGCGGGTGCCCCTTGCGGGTAGGGCGCCCTACCCGCAGGTGACGCCCCCGGCATGCGGTTGCATGCCGATTTTTTGTTTGATTTCATCGGGTTCCGATGCCTTTCTGTCGCAATCCAGATGTCAGATCCTTACCGGAACGTGCTTAAAACCCTCATGAGTGACACCGATCAAACACCCCCCGACGTGATCGTCGCCGACCGGCAATTGATTGTCTGTCAGGGGCTTGGCTCGCTTGTGGCGCAGATCCCCGAGGTGCGCCTTGGCCCCTTTGCCACCGATATGGCGAGCCTGCGCAAGGCCCTGTCAGAGCGCCCCGGTCCGGTGATCGTGGTGCTTGGGGTGCGCCTTGCCGATGCCGATCTCGCGCGCGCGCTTGACATGCTGCGGCGCGATTACGCGCGGGCGATGGTGGTGGTGGTGGCCGAAGAAAGCGAGTTCGCCTTTATCCGCAGTGCGATCAAGGCGGGGGCGCATGGAATTTGCATGATGGATCAGATCCTGACCAGCCTGCCGCGCATTCTGGGCCATCTGATCGAGGGGCACAGCATCCTGCCGATCGAGGTTCTTAAGCGACTGAGCGGCGAGCAGACCGATGTGCTGACCCGGCGAGAGCATGAAATTCTCGGGCTTCTGGTGGATGGGCTGACGAATTTTCAGATTTCCGCCCGGCTTGGCCTGTCGGAAAACACCATCAAATATTACCTCAAGGCGATCTATCAAAAGCTTGACGTCAATTCGCGTGGCGGGGCGATTGCGAAATATGTGGCGGGCACCTACTAGGCGGCTGATCCGTTACTCTACGCTGACAAGGTGCCATCTCAGGGCGTCGTTGGGCACCGGATCAAAATGGGTAACGCGGTTCGAGAGCACGACAAGCTGGGTCACATGAAACGGGATCAAGGAGCCCGAGGTTTCGCGCAGTTTCTCTTGCGCGGCCACGTAAAGCGCGCGGCGTTTGCCAAAATCAAGCTCGGCGCGGGCCTTGGCCAGAAGCGCGTCAAACTCGGCGTTGTGGTAATGACTTTCGTTCCATTTGGCGGTGGAATGAAACGCCTCGTTGAGCGCCTGATCGGCGGGGCGATCGCCCCAGCTTGTGGTGAAGGCGTCCTTTTTCATCCAGACATTCGACCAATAGCCATCAGCCGCGGCATTCACCAGCGTGACGCGAATACCGGCGGCGGCGGCCTGGTGCTGAAACGTGACCCCGATCAGCGGCCAGGATTGATCGAGCGAGGAAACATAGACCTTGATGTCGATCCCGTCGGGATAGCCTGCCTCGGCCAAGAGGGCGCGGGCGCGATCAATGTCGCGCGGACAGGTCATATCGGCGCGGTATTGATCATTGGGGGCCACCGGCGTGTCGCAGGACACCACCCCGCCACCATCAAGTGCCAGTTTGAGGATTTCGTCGCGATCCACGCTCAGCCGCATCGCGCGGCGCACCCGCACATCGTCAAACGGCGCCACATCGGTGCGAAATATCAATCCCATCCAGTTGCCTGTCGGAATTTCAAGCAATTGATAGCGAAGGGATTGATCAAGCGCGCGGCGCAGGATCGGCACGATGCCGCGCTCCATGTCAAGCTGTCCGCTCAGAAACGCCTGAAGGCGGGCCTGTGCATCGGGGACGCCGATCACTTCGATCCGGGCAAGCGCGGGCGGGCCTTCCCAATAATCCTCATTGGCGGTGAGAACGGTGATGCCGTCTGGGTCAAACTTTTCAACCCGAAACGGCCCGGTGCCAACGCCGGTTTGCCCCACGGTTTTGCCTGAGCCTTCGGGAATGATGCGCAGGCGTGGGTCCATCAGTTGCAGCGGCAGGTCGGCAAAGGTCGAGGCCAGCGTCATCCGTACGGTCAGCGGATCAAGCGCCTCGACGGTTTTGATCATCTTGACGGCGGCGCGCGCAGGGCTGCCGTAATCGGGGTCGATCACGCGCCTGAGGGAATAGACCACATCACCGGCATCAAATGCGCTGCCGTCGTGAAAGCGCACATTGTCGCGCAAATGAAAGGTCCAGATCGTGCCGGTCGCATCCGGTTCCCACCGCATCGCCAGATCGGGCGCGGGTTTGCCGCCGCGTCCGGGGCGCACAAGGCGGCTCTGGATCTTCTCGATGATCTGAAGCACCCGACCCTTGGAGGCCGGATCAAGGCTTGAGTGCGCGCCAAACCCCACATTATGGGCATGGCGAAACGTGCCGGTCGATTCGGCCCTGACAACAGAGGCGCCCGCCATGAGCAGGCCAGATACCAAAGCGGCAAGCACGAGGGGGCGCATCTCCGTCTCCTTTTTGGATCGGTTATATATTTGTGACAAGCAGAGCGCGGAAAATCAAATCCTTAAAGGCGATCTGCAATCACGAAGAAAGCAAATCACGCGGCTGATTTCCAGGCCAGGGTTGCGCTTGGCGCGGTTTGTGACGGATTGTCGGACCTGTGCCGAGATGAAAAAGGTGGCCGCCCCGAGGCGACCACCAGACTGATTGAAAACGGACAATTAAATCCTGATACCTTTTAAGCTACTACACACTTGTTGTGGCGTGCCTCTTACTGTCAAATGAGAGCCCAAGGCATTGCCGTAACGTCAATAAACGTGGCTTTTGTGGCGTAAATGCGGACGCTGAAAGGTCAGGTTTTGACATATGGCCGATGGCGACGGGTCTGGATTGTATTGCTGCGATCAAAGGTCGCGCAACAGTTGATTTCGGAGCCAAACCCGCTCTGGCGGATAAGACAGGAAGAGGACGAGCAATGGAAATGACATTGGGAATGCGGCCGCAGATGCGGGCGCTGTTGGACCGGGTTGCGGCGATGGTGCGTGACGAAATCATGCCGCTTGAGGCCGAGTATCACGCCGAGATCGGCAAAGGCGATCGCTGGGAATACACCCCGCGACAGGCCGAAATCCTTGAGGGCCTCAAGGCGCGAGCCAAGGCCGAGGGGCTGTGGAATTTCTGGCTCACGGATAGTGCGCGCGGCTTTGGGCTCAGCACGGTGGAATACGCGTTTTTCGCCGAGGAAATGGGCAAGACCCCGATGGGGGCCGAGGTGTTCAACTGTAATGCGCCCGATACCGGCAATATGGAGGTCTTCAAGCGCTATGGCAGCGAGGCGATGAAAACCCGCTGGCTTGCGCCGCTGCTTGAGGGCGAGATTCGAAGTGCCTACCTCATGACAGAGCCGGGAGTGGCCAGTTCGGATGCGACCAATATCGCGATGTCCTGCGTGCGCGATGGTGATGACTATGTGCTGAACGGCGAGAAATGGTGGGCCACGGGGGCGGGCGATCCGCGCTGCAAGGTCTATATCGTCATGGTCAAGACCGGCGGCGATGACATGCCCAAGCATCAGCGCCATTCGATGATCGTGGTCTCGGGCGATACGCCGGGGATCGAAAAGCTGCGCCCGATGGAGGTTTATGGCCATGACGATGCCCCGCATGGCCATATGCATTTTCGCTTTACCGATGTGCGGGTGCCGGCCGAAAACATGTTGCTGGGCGAAGGGCGCGGCTTTGAGATCGCGCAGGGGCGGCTTGGGCCGGGACGCATTCACCATTGCATGCGCGCGATTGGTCAGGCCGAAGCCGCGCTTGAAATGATGTGCCGCCGGTCCCTGGCGCGCGAGGCCTTTGGCAAGAAGATCGCGCAGCTTGGGGCGAATTACGACATTATCGCCGAATGCCGGATGGAGATCGAACAGGCGCGGTTGCTCTGCCTCAAGGCGGCCTGGATGATGGATCAGGGCGATCCGCGCGCGGCTGCGCCCTGGATCAGCCAGATCAAGGTGGTAGCGCCGCGTGTCGCCCTCAAGGTGATCGACGAGGCGGTGCAGCTTTTTGGCGCGCAGGGCATTTCGCAGGACGTGCCGCTTGGCGCGATGTGGACCCATGTGCGCACGCTGCGTCTGGCGGATGGCCCGGATGCGGTGCATCGCCGACAGGTGGCACGGGTCGAATTGCGCAAATACACCCAGGAAAAGCTGTAATCTCTGCGGACCGGGGGCGCTTGTCGGGCGGTCCCGCCCGCCGCACGAGCGGTGCCGGGCTTTGGGCCCTACGTCAATTCACCGATCACATTTGGGAGACGCGCGGCCTGCCGTGCAAGGGTGAGGTCGAGGCGGCCTAAAGCTGGCAGGCCACCGAGGGGCGACCTAAGGTTTTGCGCCGCCCTCGGTGGGGGCGCAAAACAGATCATAGACCACTTCCAGAATTTTGCGGGGGCGGTCGTCTGCGAGGCTATAGAAAATCGCCTTGCCGTCCCGCCGGGTCGTGACCAGCCCCTCAAGGCGAAGCCGCGACAGTTGTTGCGACACCGCCGCCTGACGCGCAGAGAGCAGGGTTTCCAGCTCGGTCACCGATTTTTCGCCCGACACCAGATGGCACAGAATCAGCAATCTACCCTCATGGCTGATCGCCTTGAGAAAATTCGCGGCCGAGGTCGCGTTTTCGAGCATGCGGTCCATCTCGGCCGGATCATGCGTGTCATCAAGGACGGGTAGGGGCATTTTATGACTTTCGTAATAATATTGCTGCAATGTTTAGAGTGTTTCGTGCGGTTCTGCAAAACTTGGCGGGCGAACGCGCGAAAATGTGATGATGTGTGGCGCGCAAACCGCCAGGTGGGGCAATCGCCTGTTACAAAATCATGCGATACCCTTGCAGGCCCGTGGGCGCAACACTAAGACTCCCTTAGGAACTGGCCGATAGAGATCGGGTAAATTGACAAGGTCCGATCGCAGTTGATCGGACAAAAGAGCAGGCGGGCGACGATGAAAGACCCAATGGAAACCTACATGAATACCCTCGTGCCGATGGTGGTTGAACAGACCAGCCGGGGCGAGCGGGCCTATGACATTTTTTCACGTCTTCTGAAGGAGCGGATCATCTTTTTGTCCGGTCCGGTGCATGACGGCATGTCGAGCCTGATCGTGGCGCAGCTTCTGCATCTTGAGGCGGAAAACCCGAGCAAGGAAATCAGCATGTATATCAACAGCCCCGGTGGTGTGGTCACCAGCGGCCTGTCGATCTATGACACGATGCAGTATATCCGCCCCAAGATCAGCACACTTGTTGTCGGTCAGGCGGCCAGCATGGGCAGTCTCTTGCTGACGGCAGGCGAGCCGGGGATGCGGTTTTCGCTGCCCAATAGCCGCATCATGGTGCACCAGCCTTCGGGCGGCTATCAGGGCCAGGCGACGGATATCATGATCCACGCCGAAGAGACGCTGAAGCTCAAGAAGCGGCTGAACGAGATCTATGTGAAGCATACCGGAAAGACCCTGAAAAAGGTGGAAGAGGCGCTTGAGCGCGATAACTTCATGTCGCCCGAAGATGCCAAGGCCTGGGGTCTTATCGACGAGATTGTCGAGAATCGCGCCAGAGGCGATGACGAGGCGAAGTAATGCATAAACCCGCCCCCGTGGTGGGGCGGGCGTTTTTGCGATTGTGGTGCTTTTCCGCCTGACTTAAGCTGGCGGGCGAAACACACGAACACCCGGTCAGAAATGGCCAAAAGACAGACGGCGGCGCAGCGCCCGAAAGGTACGTTATGGCGAATAATTCAGGCGGCGACAGCAAAAACACCCTCTATTGCAGCTTTTGCGGCAAGAGCCAGCACGAGGTGCGCAAGCTCATTGCCGGTCCGACGGTATTCATCTGTGATGAATGTGTCGAATTGTGCATGGATATCATCCGCGAGGAAACCAAGAGCGCGGGTTTGAAATCAAGCGAGGGCGTGCCTGCACCGCGCGACATTTCCAAGGTGCTGGACGATTACGTGATCGGGCAGGCCACCGCCAAGCGCGTGCTGTCGGTTGCGGTTCACAACCACTACAAGCGCCTGAACAATTCCGGCAAGAGCGATATCGAACTGTCGAAATCCAACATCCTGCTGATTGGACCGACGGGCTGTGGTAAAACGCTTTTGGCACAGACACTTGCGCGCATTCTTGATGTGCCCTTTACAATGGCCGACGCCACCACGCTTACCGAGGCGGGCTATGTGGGCGAGGATGTGGAAAACATCATTCTCAAGCTGTTGCAGTCGAGCGAATACAATGTCGAGCGCGCACAGCGGGGCATCGTCTATATTGACGAAGTCGACAAGATTACCCGCAAATCCGAGAATCCCTCGATCACCCGCGATGTGTCGGGCGAAGGGGTTCAGCAGGCGCTTTTGAAGCTGATGGAAGGCACTGTCGCTGCGGTGCCGCCGCAAGGCGGGCGCAAGCATCCCCAACAGGAATTCCTGCAAGTGGATACCACCAACATCCTGTTCATCTGTGGCGGGGCTTTTGCGGGGCTTGACAAGATCATTGCACAACGCGGCAAAGGGTCTGCGATGGGCTTTGGCGCGGATGTGCGCGACAATGACGAGCGCGGCGTCGGCGAGATTTTCACCGATCTGGAACCGGAAGATCTTTTGAAATTCGGTCTGATCCCGGAATTTGTCGGTCGTTTGCCGGTGATTGCAACGCTTGAGGATCTTGATGAGGACGCGCTTGTCACCATTCTGACCCAGCCCAAAAACGCGCTGGTCAAACAGTATCAGCGGCTTTTCGAGTTGGAAGATGCCAAGCTTTCCTTTACCGATGATGCGCTGAGCGCCATCGCCAAGCGGGCAATTCTGCGCAAGACTGGCGCGCGCGGCCTGCGCTCGATCCTTGAAGACATCCTGCTTGATACGATGTTCGAATTGCCCAGCATGGAAAATGTCGAAGAGGTGGTGGTGAACGAAGAGGCCGTCAATTCAGATGCGGCGCCTTTGATTATCTATGCCGAAACCAAAGGTAAAAAAGAAGGTGCGAGCGCGGGGTAATCCCGACGCGCCCTCCCGGACAAACCAAGGCCTATGGTAAACCGCAGGCCTTTTTGCTGGGCGCGATAAGAATTGTCGGCGAAAATTCCGGGCGCTCGGTCAGCATCGGCGTCTATCACCGAAGACGGCAATGCAGCACTGGACCTTTGCCGTCAAATCCGCCATATCAGGAACAGCATTTGTCGGAGGTTTGGATGGGCATTTTGACGACGCTGTTGCGTACGGTCACATGGTGGAACGGGCAGACGCTCAACACGCAGCTTTACACATGGCGCAAGGGCGTCAAGGTGGGCGAGGATGCGCAGGGCAATGTCTTTTACCGCACCCGTGATGGCAAACGCCGTTGGGTGATTTTCAATGGCGAGTCCGAGGCCACGCGGGTTGATCCCGATTGGCATGGCTGGCTTCACCATACCTATAACGAGCCGCCGACCGAAAAGCCCTTGCCGCATAAAGCTTGGGAAAAGCCGCATGAGGAAAACCTCACCGGCACGCCGCTTGCCTATGCGCCTGCCGGGTCTATCCGCCGCGTGGCCCCGGTTGAACGGCGCGACTACGAGGCCTGGACCCCGGAATAAGGTTGGGTAAATGTCTGAGAATAAAACCGAAATACTCGTCGGCGGTGTCGTTCTGGCGGTCGCTCTTGGGTTTCTCGCCTATGCGGGCAAGACCACCGGCATGACCCGCACCGGCAGCGAATACCAGCTAAGCGCCAGTTTCCGCAGCGCCGATGGCGTGAGCGTGGGCACCGATGTGCGCCTTGCCGGTGTCAAGGTTGGCCGCGTGACCAGCGTTGATCTTGATCCTGCCACCTATCGCGCCAAGGCTGCCTTTACCGTGCTGGATGGCATAAATGTGCCCGATGACAGCGCGGTTTCGATTTCTTCGGAAGGTCTGCTTGGGGGCAATTTCGTCGAAATTCTGCCCGGTGGCTCGCCGTTTTATTTTGCGGCAGGTGATGAAATCGAATTCACCCAAGGCTCGATCAGCCTTGTGTCGCTTTTGATGAAGTTCGTGTCCGGCTCTGACGGTGAGGCCGCGAAATGAAAATCGGCTGGCTTGGGCTGATGCTGTCGCTTTGTGCCGGACCGGGAAACGCCCAAGAGGTCGCCTCGACCGGGGCGGGTGCTATTCTGCGCGGGCTCGACAAGATCAACGGACAGGCCAGTGACCTTGACATGACCAATGGTGACGTGACCGAATTTGGTCGCCTGACCGTCGAGTTGGCGCAATGCCGCTATCCCGAGGGCAACCCGGCGGGTGATGCCTATGCCTTTTTGACGATTCGCGAGACCGCCAGCGGCCGCGAGCTGTTTTCCGGCTGGATGCTTGCCTCGTCGCCCGCGCTTAACCCGCTCGAGCATCCGCGCTATGACATCTGGGTGTTGCGCTGCAAGATCTGACGCGGATCAGTTTCGAGCGGGACATTGGTGATTTTCACATCCCGTTCAAGGGCCTTTTGCAACAGCGCATGATAGGTTTTGCGCGGGATTTCCCGTGCGCCCAATCGTGCCAGATGCGGGGTGATGAACTGTGTGTCAAACAGGGTAAATCCACAGCGGCGAAGATGGTCGGTCAAATGCGCAAGCGCCAGTTTTGAGGTGTCCTTGCGACGCGAAAACATGCTCTCGCCAAAGAACGCGCCGCCCAGGGTGACGCCGTAAACCCCGCCCGTCAGCTCATCTTCCTGCCAGATTTCAAGCGAATGGGCCTTTCCCAGATGATGCAGCGCCATATAGGCGCGGTGAATAGGGGCGTTGATCCAGGTGTCGGGCCGGTCGGCGCAGGCCCGCAATACGCCTTCAAAGTCATGGTCAAGCGTGGCGCGATACCCGCCGCGTCGCATGACCCGCGCCAATGAGCGCGAAATGTGAAACCCGTCCAGCGGCAACACCCCGCGATGATGCGGATCGACCCAGAACACCTCCGGGTCATTGCGATGTTCGGACATCGGGAAAACGCCGGTCGCATAGGCCCGCAGCAAGATCGCGGGGGACAAGGCAAAATCGCTCATGAGGGGGCCTCGGGCGTGTTTGGTCAGAGGTTAATCATTCGGTGTCTTTTGCCATGCCGAAACGCGTAAGGCGATACAAGGATGAGGCACATCAATGACATTGATCGAAAATGCTCTGGCGGGGTTTATGGGCTGCGGTGTAGTCGCAGAACAGGTAAGCGCGGCTGACGTCGGCAAGTTGCATTCCAAGATTGGCCAGCTTGTGATGGAGCGGAACTTTTTTGAGCCGATGCCTCGAAGCAGTTGCTCGGGAGTGTCATGAACTTTGTGTATCTGGTTTGGCCCATGCGGGTTTTAGATACAGTCACGCATTGAAGCGATCCTCGAACATTATGGCGAAATGATTGCGGGCCGCAAACCATTCTCGAACATTTCGGTCGCCTTTCTCAAAGTTGCGGATCGCCAAGTAGATCAGCTTCGTTGCTGCGTCTTCGGTCGGGAACGA
>Ga0209345_10005459_pt1 | contig 11777 bp, 11 predicted proteins | sample Cruoilmetagenom7_FD_187294 | JGI IMG/M metagenome (GOLD analysis project Ga0209345, IMG submission 187294) | Oil polluted marine microbial communities from Coal Oil Point, Santa Barbara, California, USA - Sample 7 (SPAdes) (version 2) | ecosystem: Environmental > Aquatic > Marine > Oil seeps ...
TTTTCCAATATTAATGAAGTCTTTAAGTTGTCCTAGTAAAAACATTCCGTTAGTACCAAGATATACTGCAACAATTTTATTGGTAATAAGCCTGCAAACAAGCGATACTGCTGTGCTTATACCTGAAAAGAATGTCGTTTTGAGTAAACTCATAATTAGTTAAAGTCTTTCCAAAGGTTAAAATCGTTGCCTGTTACTTTTTTTAAAAGTTTAAAGTCATCTTCATATAAACCTTGAACCCATTTCCTGTCTGCTAACGATAGTGCAGGATATGTTTTTGATGTTTTAGTAGTTTTTACGATAATATCTGAAGTGTGTTTTTTAATAAACGTCTTTAGCCCTCTAGGAACCAACCTATAAATTGGTTTCATTGATTCTATGCTTCCTTGAGTAAATCGTAAAATAGATTTATAGAGTTTTGGGTATTTCAAAATTACTGTAGGATTTGACTTGATTTCATTTAAATGCTCAATGGGTTCCAATTCTAAAAACGTTAAACACTCATTAGTTATTTTTAATGGGTTTTCTTTTAAATCTTCAAACAAGATAATCTTAATTTGATTCTCATTAAAATTACTATAGAATTTCTCCAACCATTTGCCATATAAACCATATTGGTAATAGTTTTTAAATTTCCCTTCAGGTAACTTTTTTGACATATCTGGTTCAATATGCTTGTCTTTTTCGATAGCTTCTCTTATACCAAGAGATTCGCTTCCAAGACCTTTTAAATACCAGTAATGCGAATAAATTCTATCTATTGGGTTTCTTAGTATGAAAATAAATTTCACATCATTAGTGATATTAGCCTTTACTCTTTCAATGAAATTTGGGAAAAGCATATATGATGTGCTTGAATCTCCTTTATATAATGCTTCAGGTTGATCTTTAAATAGAGTTTTATATTTAGTATTGTATTCTTCCTTTGCATCTTCAAAATTATCATTAATAATATAGTATGGCTCTTTTAATGAAGACATACATATTTTAGGATGCTGGTTCAATAAATCGTGCAATGTACTTGTGCCAGACTTTGCAGCACCAGGAATAAATAGATTAGGAAAATTAGAAGTACTTGTGTTTTCTAACATTTAAATATCTTTAATGTCCCATTTTTCAATATAATTTTTAGTAACCTTTAAATAGTCATGTTCTTTTTCAATAAACGCTCTAGCATTTTGTGATATTGTATAAATTTGATCAGGATTGAGAATTAACCACTCTAATTTTTCAGCAATTTTTTTTACATCAGGTAAAGCGTTAATAGCAACTGTATCTTCTTTCAGATTATAATAATCTAACCATTCTTGTTCTGCACCTGTAAATACAACTTTGCCTTTTGCCATAGCTTCCAAGGCATTAAATCCTTGATCGTAAGAATACACTTGATCTAGTAAAATGTGGCAGTCTTCATAAAGGGTAATGTATTCGTCATATGGAATACTATAGGTTGTTTTAATCTCTACTTTATCTGCATATTTACTTTCGATAATCTTAAGGGCATCAATAAAAAAATGATTCCCTTTTTTATGTGTCGCAGATGTATTTACACCATGAAAAATTTTTATTTTTTCATTTATTTTTAAAGGAATGTATTCTATTTTGTCAATGTTTATTGGATTTGGAGCTAAACCTAAATATTTTTCATGTCCTAATAACGGAATGTGATAATCCATGTCTGATGCAATAACACCAGAACAATGTTCATATATGAAATCGTGAAGTTGAGTGAATTCCTTATTTAAGTATTGTAATTGAAATTGATATGTTTCATATAATGATTTGTCTTCTAAATAAGGGCTCATGATACTATATCTAAATTTCCCTTCCATCATATAAGACATACATTGATGGTCAATACCACTTGAAAGTAAAACTAACTTTTTATTATACTTCAGGATTTTTTTTAAAAACTTTATTTGATATTTAGGAGCAATACCCAAAGCAGATTCATTTATTAACTGAACAACATCAAAACCTTTGAGTTTTTTGAGATGAAACATGGTTTTAAGATAAACTTCCAAAGAGCCTAAGTCAATTGATGTGAGTTTAAAAAAAGCAACCTTAAACTTTTTTAAAACCGTATTGTGAAACGAATGATTAATATTAATATCGACAGGATAGTTTTTAAATCCGTCACCATTGCCAACTAGCAACACTTCATGTCCTAGGCTAATAAGGCCTTCTTTTAAAGAATTATGTAGCCTACTGTATTCTCCGACCAATAAAATTCGCATAAAAATGTTACTTTTAACAAAAATAAGAATTCCTATCACATAGCCACTCAATCTGTAATGTCATTCCGTATTGAAATCTTAATATCAACAATGTTTAAACAAGATTTAGCTTTCTTGAAAGCTATGTTTATTCATAACAATATTGATGATTTTGACTTGATTATTGTTAATCAAACGACTGAAGATAAGTTGTTAGTGTCTGATATATCGAATATTAAAGTCATTAATTCTTTTGAAAGAGGTTCTCCTACTAGCCGAAACCTTGCTATACAAAACGCCTCAAAAGATATTTGTTTAATGTCTGATGATGATATTGTTTATAAGCCTAATTTAAAAAATAATATAACAGAAGCTTATAAAAATAATCCAAATGCAGCGATGATTTCTTTCGAAGCTGTTGACGAATTTGAAAAACTTTACACAAATTATTACCCAGAAGGTATTCATAATAAAAAATCACTTAAAAAGATTTATACTTGGGTAATTACGTTCAAAAGAGAAGTCTTTAAGAAGAACAGCATTTATTTTAATTATTATTTTGGTGTAGGTTCTGTATTTAAAGGTGAAACTGAGTATGTGTTTTTACGAAATGCATATGATAAGAATTTACCAATGATTCATATATCTCAAACAATTGTAATGCATCCTGATGAAAGTTCTGGGCGACAGATGGGAAGTGATAATGCGATTTTTGCAAGGTCAGCACTTCGATATCGATTTCATGGTAATTTGAGCTATCTTTGGGTGTTTAAATATGTGTTCTTTTTGTTAAGAAATAAATACATATCTATTAGAGATATACATTCTAAAGTTAAAATTGGTTTTGAAGGTGTCAAAACCTATAAAAGACTTAAATCTGAAGGAAAAATAAATCAACTACATGGATCTTAAATTGATAGACATACCAAAGATTAATGACGTAAGAGGTAATCTTGCAGTAATTGAAGGCAATTGTGTTCCTTATGATATTAAGCGCGTCTATTATCTGTTTGATGTGCCAAGTAATGCGTATCGTGGAGGACATGCACATAAAGAGCAATTGGAGTTTTTAGTAGCTTTGAGTGGTAGTTTTGAAGTGATTTTAAATGATGGAACATCTAAACAAAGTATTATGCTCAATAAGCCTGATAAAGGGTTATTAATTCCAACAGGAGTTTGGAGAGAGTTAGAGAATTTTTCTTCCGGAGCTGTATGCCTAGTTATTGCGTCAGGAGAGTTTGATGAAAATGACTACATAAGAAATTATAACACGTTTTTATCATCTAAACAATCTTAAATCAAGGTTCAATCGTCTCAAGAAATTTCTAGATTTTATTAGTTGTCTAATTACAAAATTTGGTGCGTGGAATATTACTTTTTGTAAAGACGTTAAATTGTTTGCATTAATGTGCATGTATATAGTTTTTGATGCAAATGAATCACTCTCCAATTTATATTGAATAGCTGCTGCGTACCGATTTAAATCTAAATATTTTTTTAAGATTTTATTCTGTTTTTCCTCGTTTGTAAATACATTAAAATCTATATGCTTTCTCGATGATAGCTTCGAATCTGTTATTTTGTGTTCTGAGCTTAAATTATGAATAGCACTAACATTATTACTAAATGCAACAGGATATTTTAGTGCAATTCTAATCCATAAATCTGTGTCTTCTCCAGAATTGTAATCTGAATTAAACTGGCCAATATTTTCAAAAGCACTTTTCGGAATCATAACCGCAGAAGTCCATGCTATACTACTCATTAAACTTGAATAGAAATAGTCTTCTACAACGCCTTTCCATAGTTTTTTGTCTGAAATGTTTTTAAACTTAGAAGAAATTAAAAGCTGCTCACTTTTCTTATCATAAGCTTTACAATACATACCACAATCTGGAAACTGCTCGTACAAATCTTTAAGATCTTGTAAGTGATGTTCAAGCCAAATATCATCAGCATCTAAAAAGACAATTAACTCAGTGATAGCTTTTGAAATTCCATAATTTCTTGCATTCGATACACCTTGGTTTTCAGTGTTAAATACTTTTAAACGCTCATCATTAATGGCTTTGAGTTTCTCTAGACTATTATCTGTAGAGCCATCATTTATAACAATCACTTCAAAATCTGTAAAACTCTGAGACCAAACGCTATTGAGCGTGTCTTTAATATGGTTTCCCTTGTTATATAAAGGAATGATTATAGAGAAGTATGGTTTCATAAAAGGTTCATGTCTTTATAACACATAAAACTAATGCGATATAGTTGCAATAATTTCATCGAAGGATTGCTACTTAATAAATTATGCTGTATTGGTTTTTTAAATAGTTTATACACCAATGCAAATATGTTGTGTAATCTATAACGTTTTAATTTTATGAATACGTGTAATAGATCATTTTGGTGATTTCCAATTTTGTTGGCATTATGTAATGATAGTAATGTTTCTGCTGCCTTTTCTTTTTTAATTAAATACGCTTTACTGGTTTCTATTCCTAAATGATAAGCTTCATTGTCTATATGAACGACTTTAATTTGTTTCATCTTCAATAAAGCTGCAAAGAAATTATCAAACCCATAACCTTTCTGTTCTATTTGAGAATTGATAACTGAAAACACAGATTTTTTAATCATGAAGTTTGCAGAAATGATAACCTTATATGGTCTTTTGTTGCGCTCAATAGCTTGAACTTGCTCGTGAGTTTTACCATATTTCCATCGTAATATATAGTTAGAATCTGGAGCTTTTTCATGGTAAGCAAATCCACCATAAATAGCTTCGAAATCTGAATCAATAAATTTCAAATAATGACTAATAAATAGTTCTGTCTTAGGGATAACATCTGCATCCAAAAACAAAAGCCATTCATAGTTTGCTTTTTCAGATAAGTATTGTCTAGCATTGGTTCTTCCAAGATTTTCTTTACTTTTTAAATAACTAGTAAACTCTAAATTTGAAATGCTATCATTTTCGTTAATCATATCTGATGTTGACGCATCATCTAAACAGATAATTTCAAATGCCACATTACACAACTGCAATTGCGTATGAATATGAGTTACTAGAGCAACGATATTATAATTATATACTGGAATCAATACAGATATCATGACTGCTAAAATAAGAATTAAAAGCGTTAAATTGCAGTACTCAAAAAAGACAATCATGGATAGTTCTAAATCAAAAGACATTTCAGAACTCATTTACAACAGGATAAAGGAAAAACAAGACGAATTAAAAGCAACTTATCAAGCTTCTAAAAATCAAATAGGTTTTTTTTATATAGACAATTTACTTCCAGAGCGTCTTGCCAAACAATGTTTTGAAGTTTTTCCAGAGACTTCTGAAATGCGATGTTTAAAAAGTATTCGTGAATACAAATATATTTCTGCTCAAATGAATAAGCATAATGAGCTTTTAGAAAATGTACTTTATGCTTTTCAAGATTCGAAAATTGTAAATTTAATTGGTGAAATTTGTGAGATAGACTCATTGTATGCTGATGAATCTTTGTATGCTGGAGGTCTTTCACAAATGGCTCATAATAATTTTCTTAATCCACATTTAGACAATTCACATGATGCTGAACGTGAGCGTTGGCGAGTATTAAACTTACTGTATTATGTTACGCCAGATTGGGAAGCCCAAAATGGAGGTCATCTTGAACTTTGGCCCAATGGTCCAAAAAAAGAACCAGTTGTTGTTGAGAGTAAGTTTAATAGATTAGCAATTATGGCAACACATGATACCTCTTGGCATTCTGTTAATCAAGTTATGGTAGATAGAAGTAGATGCTGTATTTCAAATTATTATTTTAGTGATGAACCTTTAAAAGAAACAGATAAGTTTCATGTGACTAAATTTAGAGGCCGTCCTGAAGAAACGTTTACTAATATCATTTTAGATTTAGATGCAAATCTCAGAATGTTAATCCGAAAAGTGTTTAAAAAAGGAATCCGAAAAAATCCACACTTTTATAAAAAGAAAGATTAATTAAATTGCTTTTTGTTTCCTTCAAATTTCAAATAAGGATTGTCTAAAACATATGCTTTTCGATCTCGTTTTAAATCAGATCGATAAGGATGATCTAAAACATGGAAATAATACAATTGCTTTACCCAATTTGCATTTTTGAAAATACGTCGATTTTCAAAAAATTGATGATAACTTAATTGCCTCATAGATTGCTCTTTATTAAATTCAGAAACAGCCAATAACTCTCCACATTTAGCATTGTGATGTGGCATAAAGATATCGTCTAGATAAACATAAGTCAGTGGTAAAAAACATGTAGCTTCCGCTTTAAATAGCTCAAGTACATCTTTAGTAGAACTATAATAATCTACATCAATAGCAACAAATCCTACTGGTGCGTTTTGAGAAATGTTAGCCATAAATTCAGATACATTTTCTTTTATCGGTCCATAGATAATTGTGGCTTTTCCTTTTATTTTTTCTTCGAGTAAAGCTTTGTTCATCGGGAAATCTCCTGTATTATAATATTCAGGATGATCTCTATAATCAATTGGTTCTGGCATACCTTCACCTGTATCAAATCCGTAAATATGAATTTTTATTCCGGTGCTCTTTGTTACTTTTTCAGCTACAGCAATTAAATTCATTAATCCAGCTCCATTTGCCACGCCAAATTCTACAATAGTTACGTCTTTAAAACCTCTTAATTTTGCTTGATCTGCTGCATTTAGAAGTCCGAAAGCATGTTGTGGACGAATTACTAAATCATAGGCTACTTTTTTTCTAAATGAACCAAAAATAAAAACAAATAATGCAATCACATTTAGATGAAAAGGTTCGGTAAGGCGTTGCATAAACACTTTATTTAAACTATTTTTTTGTGATAATCGTTTTAATAAAAAACTCATAATTTGTTTTAAATTTCTTCAAAGCTAAAACAATAATTTAGATTAAAAATAAACTCTATTGTTTAATGTATTCATAAATTTGGAACAGATATTGCCAATGTTAGTCCATGAAACATATTTTAACACTCATTTTTAGTATAGGTATAGGCTTAATTGGTTATGCGCAACAAGAATTTCATGTATTTCCAAAAGATCATAATGAAACTCCAGGAACTCTAAACGGAACAGGTTCAATTACAAATCCTTGGGATTTACAAACTGCTCTTGAGCAAAAGTCTGAAGTCGTTAATTCTGGAGATACGATTTGGTTGCATCAAGGAATTTATAATGGCAGATTTGCAAGTACTCTTCAAAGTCTTGAGGCTAATAAATACATCACTGTTTCAGCTTTTAAAAAAGGCAAAGTAGTTTTAAATGGTAATGTCAATTCTCCGTTAAAACATGTACTTGAAGTCAATGGAAAACAAGTTATTTATAAAAATTTTGAAATTACCTTTTTGGGAGATTTTTCAAGAAATGCAAAGTTTGAAGATTTTAAAGTTGTGACTGGACTTAGACATTCTACAGGTGAAGATTGTCAGTTTCTGAATCTTAGGATATATAATAATCCAGGAACTGGTTTAGGTTCATGGAAAGAAACAGGAGGAAGTGTAATTGATGGTTGCTTTATTTATAATAATGGATATATTTCTACGAAAGGTAGAGGCGTAGGCGTCTACACGCAGAATAGTAGCGAAAAGACGAGAGTGATTCAGAATTGCATCATTTTTAATAATTACTATAAAGGCATCGAAGTTTGGTCGGCTAATAAAAATGCCAAAAATGAATATGTAAAAAACTATACATTTAAGAACAATGTCATTTTTAATAATGGTTCTCCAGTTCGACAGTTTAAAGATAATCTCATTATTGGTACAGGCGATAAAAGCGGAATTAATATTGCCAAAAATGTAAAAGTATTGAACAATATTTTCTATCATAATACTGATATTAAAAATGGAGAAATTAATGGAGATGCCGCATCGTTAACTTTAGGTTTTAAAAAGGAGTCTCCTATTGAAAATTTTACAGTCAAAGACAATATTATTATTGGTAGAAATAATGCACTTCGTATTATTCATGCTAAATCACTAACATTTGAAGGTAATAGAGTCTATTCAGGTTATGTGGCTTTACAATCTTCTGTATTAGAACACTTTAATAATTGGAGCTTTAATAATAATGTCTATTACACAAAGAAAAGTTCAAGTTTCAGAATTTCAGGCGATAAAGATTATAGCCTTGGAACATGGAAATCGAGTTTTGGATTAGATAAAAATAGTACTTGGAAAAACGCCAAACAAATTGATTTGCGATCGGTTGTTAGTATGGCTAAATATCAACATAAGGCACTTACTTATAAAGTCGTTTTAATTCAAAAGGATGGTAATGATGTTATTGTAGATTTTTCAAAGCCAGATTTATCAGCAGGATTAAACTATAACATTTATGATGTTGAAAACCCTAATATAATTTTGAAAACTGGTAAGTTGCATGAAGATTTAAAAATTACATTTCCAATGCAATTGACTGAATTTGTAAAACCGCTGCATAATAAATCAGCACAAAAGACATTATCTAATTTCGGAGTCTTTGTAATTGTGTTTGAAGATCAACAAGTGGTTCAAGTTTCAGAAGAAAGAGATACTATTTTTAAACGCTTCTTTAACTGGTTAGGGTTTTAATTGTTTTGTAGCTATCAAAACTGTTTCAGGAGATTTAAAACCATTATATATATCGCTTTCAAGGTTATTAAAAGATGTAATGGCTACATTAAAACCAGCAGATTCTAATCGTTTTTTTAGTCCTTCAGCAGAATAAATTCTAACATGGTCATTTTGACCAAAATGTTCTTCACGTTCTTTTGGAGAAACAATACTGTAGTCTTCATAAATATCTCCATCTTTAAAAGGTGTCTGAATATAAATAACACCATTTGGTTTTAATACTCTAAATAGCTCATGCATAGCGTCTTTATCATTTTCAATATGTTCAAGAATGTGATAACAAACAATGGTGTCAAAGGTTTCGCTTTTTTGATTAATTTGAGTTATATCATAGTTGTAGTCTGCTAAAAACTCATTTTCAAAATCTGAACTATAATAATTAATAGCTGCAGTTTTTTTTAGATTTCGATAAATACTTCTTGAAGGTGAAAAATGTAACACGTTTCCTTTAATGCTATTTTTTTCCTTTAATAATGACCATAACCGTCTTGTTCTTGATAAACTGCCACAAAAAGGACAAATTGTGTCTTTATTTTGTTTTTGAATAAAAGAACGCAATTTTTTTTCACAAACTGTACAATGATGGCTATTCCCTAAATGAAAAATGCCATAGAAATACCTAAAAAATAGTTCGTTTTTAAACAAAAAGGTTTTTGGAACGATGGACTTTATTCTATTTTTTATAAAACTATACACGTCTCTGTACTACTTCAAACACTTTATTTTCGTCGCATTTTAAAGTTTTACTAGGATACTTTAAGAGTAAAGCATAATCGTGAGTTGCCATTAAAATGGTGTTTCCATTTTTGTTGATGTCTCGTAGAACTTCCATGACTTCAATACTAGTTTGTGGATCAAGATTTCCAGTAGGCTCATCTGCTAAAATAAGTTCTGGTTCATTTAATAAAGCTCTAGCAATAGCAATACGTTGTTGTTCTCCTCCAGATAGTTCATGAGGAAATTTAAACCCTTTGGTTTTCATTGCCACTTTGTCAAGAACAGCTTCAATACGTTCAGTAATTTTTGTCTTGTCTTTCCAGCCTGTAGCTTTAAGAACAAATTCTAAGTTGCTATTAATTGTACGATCTGGTAACAGTTGAAAATCTTGAAATACGATACCTAATTTTCGTCTTAAAAAAGGAATCTCATTTTCTTTAAGTGTTCTTAAATCGTAATCTACAACATGACCTTCGCCTTCGGTAAGTTGTAAATCACCATAAAGTGTTTTCATAAAACTACTTTTACCACTTCCTGTTTTTCCTATGAGATACACAAAATCACCTTTGTTCATTTCAATATTAACATCAGATAATACCATATTATCACCTTGATAAATAGAAGCATTTTTGAGTTGTAAAATAGTTTCAGACATAAAGAAGTATTAAGACATGTATTCTAAAATGTAAATGTATCATAAAAAAAAATCAAATTCCAGTTTTCAAAAATCAAATTCTTGAATTTACTAACGCTACATGTAACATAATCTTGTCTTTATAGTCCTTTTAATAAGTATGTGCATAATTATAGTACGATTATTGCGTTATAGATTGCAGATAAATTATTTTTGACATCAATTAAAAATCGAACCTAATGACTTTCAGAAAACTAAGTATCTTGCTTACTTTTTTGTTGTGTAGTTTATATCTACAAGCACAACAATCTGCCACTTATACAAGTGATTTGGTAGATTATCAAAAAGCACTAACGCTTTATAATAATAAACAGTATCAAGCTGCTCAATCTTTGTTTGAAGCAATAAAGAATGAAGCGCCTAATGAGACTTTAGAATCTGATTGTGCTTACTATATTGCTAATTGTGCAGTGCGATTAAATCAACAAAATGCAGATGATTTAATTCAAGATTTTGTAGATACATATCCAACGAGTACAAAACGCAATACAGCCTTTTTAGATGTAGCCGATTATTATTTTTCAAACGGTAAATTTGCTTATGCAAGAAAGTGGTACGATAAGGTAGATGAAGACAGTATTGCACGTACAGATCGTGATAAATTCAATTTCAATTATGGATATGCTTTATATTCTACTGGAGATGAGAATGGAGCTAATAAGTATCTGAATCGTGTAGTTAATTCGAAAGAATACGGTTCGCAAGCCAAGTATTACATAGGATTTATGGCTTATGAAGGTGACGATTATGATACTGCTAATGAGTATTTTGATCAAGTAAGTGATGAAGAAAAATACAAAGATAAACTGTCATATTACCAAGCAGATTTAAATTTCAAACTTGGTAAATTTGAAAAAGCTATTGAGTTGGCCAACGCACAAGTAGACAATAGCAGTCCGCAAGAAAAATCTCAGTTATCAAAAATTATAGGTGAGAGCTATTTTAACTTAGAGATGTATCCAGAAGCTATTCCATATTTAAAAGCCTATAAAGGTAAACGTGGACGATGGAATAATACTGATTATTACCAATTAGGTTATGCGTACTACAAGCAAAATGATTTTGATAATGCCATTTCTGAGTTCAATAAAATTATAGACGGAAATAATGCAGTTGCTCAAAATGCGTATTACCATTTAGGAGAAAGTTATATCAATCTAAATAAAAAACAAGAAGCTTTAAATGCGTTTAGAAATGCGTCTCAAATGGATTATGATTTGCAAATTCAAGAAGATGCTTGGTTAAACTATGCTAAGATTAGTTACGAAATTGGAAATCCGTATCAATCAGTTCCTCAAGTTTTATCAGGATACTTAAATCAATATCCAGATACAAGTTATAAAGAAGAAATTGAAACCTTATTAATTGACTCATACATTACGTCGAGAAATTACAAAGAAGCGATTAAGCTTTTAAAGAATAAAAAGAGTTTTGAAAACCGTGTTGCCTATCAAAAAGTAGCCTTTTATAGAGGAATTGAAATCTATAATGAAGGTAATT